>Ga0172368_10000363_pt1 | contig 64737 bp, 60 predicted proteins | sample Lak11m_FD_114540 | JGI IMG/M metagenome (GOLD analysis project Ga0172368, IMG submission 114540) | Freshwater microbial communities from Kabuno Bay, South-Kivu, Congo - kab_022012_11m | ecosystem: Environmental > Aquatic > Freshwater > Lake | place: Democratic Republic of the Congo: South-Kivu...
CCCAACATGTCCTTCGGGTGAGCCTTGCCAGAAAATATGAACTGAACGGGGCGGCGTTTGTTGGAAACAATCCTCGAAAGTCTATCCGGGTCCGTAAATAGAAGCCCTGCCCTCTTGTAAGGGGCAAATCTCCTTGCAAAACCAATGGTCAAGGCCTCCGGATTAAGAAATTCAACCACCCTTTTTCGGTTGAAGCCATCTCCTCCTGTCTTCATTTGACTTGCTATTCGTCTTCTACAGAAAGCCACCAGGCGTTCTCGTCTAGTTTCATGAACTCTCCAAAGCTGAACCGGCGGAATACTCTTGATTCGCAGCCAGATCTTAGCATTATCCGGCTCCTCGACCCACTCTTCCCCAAGGTAACGTGCAAACAAATCAGCCATCTCCTTGGACACATAAGACGGTATGTGAACGCCGTTTGTGACGTAGCCAATGGGGATGTCTTCCTCATCCAAATGCGGCCATAGACCACCCCACATTTTCTTCGAAACGGCGCTGTGAAGCTTGCTTACCGCATTTACCCCACGGGATAGTCTCAAGGCCAGCACTGCCATGGATAACGGAGAGGTGCGGTCTTCAGGATCTTGCCTACCGAGATCGAGCAGGTCTTTGACCGTCATTCCCATGGACCGCATGTACTGCGAAAAGTATCGGGCCACTAGATCCGAAGGAAACACGTCGATACCAGCAGGAACAGGCGTATGTGTGGTGAATACCGTTGATGCTGAAACTGCCTCCATGGCCACGTCAAACGGCACTCGGTATGTGGCCATGGATTGCCGTATTCTCTCAAGCGCCGCAAACGCAGCATGGCCCTCATTAAGATGATATACCAGAGGCCACAAACCTAGCAGGTGAAATGCCCTCGCCCCTCCAATGCCCAGGACGATCTCCTGCCGCATTCTCATCTCCAGATCGCCGCCATAGAGTTCAGCTGTAATTCTTCGAGCACTAGGGCTGTTGTCGGGGTGACTGGTATCGAGTAAATACAACGGGATCCTACCCACTTGAATCTTCCACACCAGTATTTTGACGTCCAGGCCGTCGAGCTCGAGCACAAAATTCGCCTGATTGCCCGCCCCATCTACCACAGGGGAAATGGGCATATTATAGAAGTCGTTGTCCGGATAAAGTTCCTGTTGCCAGCCGTCCACATTCAAGTACTGTTTGAAATACCCCTTCTGATAAAGTAAACCCATGCCAATAAGGGGGAAGCAAAGATTGGAAGCGCTCTTGAGATGATCCCCAGAAAGGACCCCAAGTCCCCCGGAATAGATTGGCAAAGACTCAGCAAGACCATACTCCATGCTGAAATAGGCAATCCGATAATCAATAGGCCGCTCGAGATTAAAAGAATAGTTTCCCGGATTGCTTACATATTCTTCGAACGCATTGGACAAATCCGCAATCGCGCTCATCAATGAGGGATCCTTGATAATCTCGGCCATTCGCTCCCGGCTCAGTCCGCTCAAAAGCAGCACGGGATTGTGGCCAGTCTCTTCCCATAGATCAGATTCGAGCATTTGAAAAAGTCGGCTCGCGTCAGGATTCCAAGAGAACCACAAATTCATGGCCAGACTCCTGATTACCTGCAGTTCATTTGGCAGGTCGGGTTTCACGACTAGACGGCGCAGCCTCATTTCATTGCCTCCCCGAATTCCATTGAGCAAGGACGAGATTACCAGCGCAACCATCTTAGTAACAAGAGTATTGCGACAGTGTCAAGGTGATGTTCTGTGCGGGCCGTTCAGAAGCTTGACGAGGCGTCGGGTTGTGTTATATTGACCACATGGTCAATATAATGTCTTCAATGGTTCCCTGTCCGCGTCCATGACCCACATACTCCTTGGCACCAAAGCTTTTCAGACTCTTGATAGCGATAAAAGGGATCGCATCCTCCTCGCAGCCCTCGAAGAATTTGCCGTAAACGGCTACCGCCATGCGTCGATGAATTCTATCGTGAAGAAAGCGGGTATCAGCAAAGGGAGTCTGTTTTGGTACTTTCGAAGCAAGAGCCTTTTGTTCAGCGCCATCGTCGATGCAGCGGTCCAGGAGGTGAAGGAATCAATTCGGCTGGTTCGCTCAGAAACTTCCGGAATGGTCTTTTCCCATCGGCTTGAGATGTTCATCAGGTCAGGGGTTCGATTTATCGACAACCACCCCTTCCTAGCTCGCATCTATTTCCATCTTCTGCAGTCTGGAGAAGCCCCTTTTGGCGCGGAACGCGTAGCGGAATTGAGGAAACTCGGTGTGACCTTTTTCTCGGACCTTATCCTGGAAGGTATTGAGCGCCGAGATCTGAGAGAGGACCTCTCTGTCCCTCATGTTGCGTTCCTGATGAATTGCATGCTTGAGGGAGTGCTCAGGGCCTATTACAAGCAGTTCCTCGGCGAAGGGTTCAACATTTACAGGGCTGATGGCCAGACGATCGAGCAATGGATCTCGTATGCCTCAGACCTTCTGAGCAAGGGAATGGCTCGCCACTAAGACTGGGCATCGTGGTCGACTTGTTAGCAGTACATGCATCTATTGAAAGCCGCTGGAAGATCAGTTTTCGATGATTAGCAAGACTCATAACACACATGTTGACCGGCAAGAAAACGCATATCGGAGGCCTCGTCGGCGCGGCCCTTACGGCTACCGATGTTGCAGCGTCGCTTCAGGCTCTTCGAGATGACAAACTCTGCAGCGCGGTCATCGCCGGCTAGGCGAATGAATGGCCTTAATCAATTGGGCAAAGGATGGAGTCCCCAGCCGCTCACCATAGCGCCTGGCGCCCTGAGCCAGGGGCAGCGAGTGGACGCCTCCCAAGGCACAGGAGACAGAACGGCTTTCATTTGAGAACTCGATATCGGCTTAAGAATACTTTTTCTGAGAGGAGAGCAAAAGTGGTTCGAAAAACAGTTTATTCCATAACATTGGTGCTGGTCGCAGCCCTTTTTATCCTTCGGCCGCCGTGTCTTGCGGCAGGCGCAGTACTGGGCGAAATCAAATTCGGCGCGTTACCCGTGCTGCAGGCCCTTCCTCTTTATGTAGCGCAAGACAAAGGCTTGTTTCAGAAGAACGGTGTATCGGTGCAGCTTGTGCCGTTCAATACCGCTTCAGAAAAGGACATTGCCTTATCAACAGGCGCCATAGAAGGTTATTTCGGCGATTTAGTAACACCTATTGTTCTCAAGGGCAACGGCCGAGACGTAACTATCGTAGCAGCTAATTATGACACTAGATATGACCGCAGGATGTTCGCAATATTAGCAAGGCCTGGAGCCTCCTACAAGAAAGCATCTGATCTCGCATCAGTCCCTGTCGCCGTGTCTTCCAACTCCGTGGTGGACTTCTTGACAGAGACGCTACTGAAACAGAGTGGCATACCCTCAGACAAAATAGCTTCTTTTGAAGCTAAGAACATAGGGATGAGGATGCAAATGTTACTGTCAGGACAGGTGGAGGCGGCTGCTTTGCCAGAACCGTTGGTAACTGCCGCATTGGCCAGCGGCGCGAAACTGTTGGCAGACGATTCAGGACTGGCCACGAGTCAGACGGTGCTCGTGTTTAGCGGTTCATTCGCTCGACTAAATCCAGAAGCAGTACGATCGTTTCTGAAAGCAGCCGACGAGGCCGCAGCGTTGATCAATTCAGAGCCTGATTCAGTACGTGCTGTCATGGTCGAGCATGTTCGACTGCCTGAGCCCCTAAAGAACTCTTACCCTGTGCCCAAGTTTCCGAACCTTGCAGTTCCTGATAAAACAGCCCTCGAAACCATTTCCGCATGGCTCAACCAGCGAAAGGTACTTCAGGGCGCTGTACAATTTGGACAAATAGTTGATGGCTCATTCTTGCAATAAACTGGTCTCGTGCTCAGGAGTGGCAAAAACCTATCTGACAGAGTCGGGACCTGTCCTGGCCCTGAAAGACGTCTCCCTTTCCCTACACAATGGGGATACCCTGGCTATCGTAGGGCCTTCCGGCTGCGGGAAATCGACGCTCTTGTTCATCCTGGCTGGATTGGAAAAACCGACTGAAGGGAGGGTCTATTTTAGTGATACCCCTGTGGAAAAGCCTCGCCGGGAAGTTGCGCTGGTCCTTCAGGATTACGGGTTGTTTCCGTGGAAGACGGTTCAGGCGAACATCCAATTAGGGATAAAGATAAGAAAGGAAACCACAAATCAGGCCATGATCTCAGCTCTGTTAGAAGAGCTGGGTATTTCAGAAAAGACCGAGTTGTACCCTCAGCAATTGTCAGGGGGACAGCGCCAGCGTGTGGCCCTGGCGCGAGCTCTTGTTTTAAATCCGTCTTTGCTCTTGTTGGATGAACCCTTCGCTTCTGTGGACACGCTTACACGAGAACGTCTTCAGGATTTAGTTGCCGTCGCGTGGAGATCGAGACGTTTTGGAATGATCATCGTCACCCACGATATTCAGGAGGCGGTGGGGTTGGGGCGTAACGTCCTGATCATGGCAGGGTGTCCCGGGACAGTAGTCTCACACATTAAGAATCCGTCCGCCTGCGTTAAGGATTACAGGGAGACGGAGGAATTCTATCTCGTTTGTGAGCGGGTTCGTCGAGAACTGGAGTATGTGGCATGAAGTCTCGTCAGGGATACCTGTGGGGCACCCTTGCTCTGCTTCTTATCTGGCAGACTGCCTCTTGGTGCCTGGGGGACCTTGTCCTGGCCGATCCAGCCACCGTATTAGGACGACTGTTTGTAGAGGCACAACAGGCAAAGTTTTGGATGCACGTAGGCAGCTCCTGGCTACGGATTGCTGCGGCCCTCGCGATTTCTTTTGTCACAGCGGTACCAACCGGCCTGCTTCTGGGATCGAGTAGAAGGCTTGACAGGTACGCACGTCCCGTCATCCATCTCACGTACCCCGTTCCCAAGATCGTCTTTCTTCCCATCATATTCCTTATCTTTGGACTAGGGGACATAGGGAAAATTGTCATGCTCTCGATTATTCTTTTCTTCCAGTTGCTAATTACGACGCGGGATGCCGCGAGATCAGTGACGCGATCAGCCCGCTATTCCCTTTACAGTTTGGGCGGCTCTCGATTAGACCTGTTTAGACATGTAATCTGGCCTTCCTGTCTTCCAGCAGTGTTCACGGCCCTGCGTATAGCTACCGGTACTGTTGTAGCAGTCTTATTTTTTGTTGAGTCCGTTGGAACCCGCTACGGAATGGGGTTCTATATCATCGATGCCTGGGGAAGGGCGGACATCCGGGGTATGTGCGTAGGCATGGTAGTTATGGCATTGATGGGCGTTGTCCTATACGAAATCTTCGACGTGCTGGAAAAAACGTTTTGCCGATGGAGCCAACTATGAATCAGAAGCCTATTGAGACTTGGACACAAGCAGAGCGCATAGCGGTGGTAAAGCGTATCTTTAATACCGTCACACCCCATTATGACCTCCTGAATCGCATCATGTCTGCTCGTCGCGACGTGTGGTGGCGGCGCTTTACCGTCAGAAGGATTCCGAAGAACGCGGCATTGGTTCTAGATGTGGCAACCGGCACAGGAGACCTCGCCATCGAGATTGCAGCGAGCCTGACCACTCAGGTCGTTGGCGCTGATTTTGTGCCTAAAATGATGGCAGTTGCAAAAGAAAAGACTTCCAAACAAAACCTTTCCCATCGAATATCTTATGTAGCGGCAGATGCCAATGGATTGCCATTTCCATCTCGTTTTTTTGACGCAGCCACAATGGCATTCGGCCTTCGAAATATACCAAACCCTAAAACCGCGTTGACTGAAATGGCTAGGGTAGTAAAACCAGGAGGCAAGGTCATGATTCTGGAGATGACGTTTCCTCGAAACATGAAACTGCGATGGTTTTTCCAATGGTATTTGAACAATGTCATACCCGTGGTGGGCAGTATGATATCAGGGGACGCCGGTGCCTACAAATATCTACCCGATTCGATCCAGCATTTTCTTCACCCCGATGAACTCACTTCTCTGTACAATCAAGTCGGATTGCACTCGGTCAAGGCCTTTCCTTTAACCTTTGGACTTACGTACCTGCATGAAGGTCTCGTGCCATGAACAACGACAAATTTTGGGCATGGTATCAGGCCGGGAGGCCGCCATTTTTTGTGGCTACGCTGATCCCGTTGTCGCTCGGGGCTGCGACTGCATGGAAGGACGGCGCCTGGGATTTATCACTTTGGCTCCTAATCCTGGCTACTTCATTCCTAGTGCATTTGGCCACTAACTTGAGCAACGACTACTTCGAATTCCTTTCGGGAGCCGATGATGGGGATTCATTGGGTGGAAGCCGCGTCCTCCATGAAGGTAAAATTAGCGTGGCGCAGCTCGGTCGAACGATCGTCATTTTGTATATTGTTGCCTTCTTCCTTGGCGTATGGATTGTTGCAATATCAGGCGTGTGGTGGCTCGCTCTGATTATGTTCTTCTCGTTTGCATCGAGTCTCTTCTATACAGCACCCCCATTCCGGTACGGCTACCACGGACTCGGCGAGGTCTTCGTGGGTATAAACATGGGACCCGTGATGGTGGTTGGGACCTGCGCAGCGCTGACGGGCCACTTCGTGCCCCGTGCTTTGTGGCTATCCATACCCATAGCCATGTTGGTGGCCTCCATACTCTTTTACCAGTCTCTGCCGGATATGGATTGCGATAAGGCTGTGGGAAAGCACACGCTGGCAGTGCGACTAGGCCGTGACAGGGCGTTATCGGGGCTACGCGCCCTTCTCATTGGCGCGCTCGCCTCGGTGGTTATCCTCGTACTGGCACATGTGCTACATCCCTTTGCCCTCGTCGTCTTAGGAGGCTTCCCACAAATATTCAGAATCGACAGGATGATTCGATCAAGCCAAGACTGGCGCGACCTGCATGACCGTGGCGGTGCCGTTCGCCTCTTCTACCTGTCCGTGGGAATGATTTTGCTCTTGTCTGTTTTGTGTTTTGGATGACAGAAGACCTTCCAACCCGTCGCCGGTCACGACGTCGAGCAACCTGTTGTGCAGCCAGCGAGTATATTTGCGCCGCGGATCCTGTATAGCGATTCTCGAAAGTATATCCGTTCTCAAAACTTATCACCAGATTGCTTCGCTTCGCTCGCAATGACAACTCAATGGCTTTCTTGTCATTACGAGGAGCCGAAGGCGACGAAGCAATCTCAGCTCACATCAATCGAGCAGTGAACCCTTTGTCGAATTCGCGTCTAATCTAGAGAACCGCAATAAACGCGAACTCTATACAGTAGTCCCTCTGTCATTCGCGTGAAAACGGGAATCCTGGATGCCAGATCACTTCAGGCATGACGCGGCCTGGCCTGAAGCGCCAATCCCATAGAGCCCCAAAATCTTCACGTTGCCCTGAACGGTCATGGAAGACCTCGCAAAGACAGTCTTTGATTTCGACAGAAACTTAGAGAAACAATGTAGGGCTCTTGGACTCTACAACTCAGGCGCATTAGCGCCAACTAGGTCGGTCTGTCTTCTGAGCCGCTGATCCCACTGTCTCCTGGCTTCATTTGGGGGAGGTATGATTTCTGACAGCCTCTTGACACCTGGGATATTCCGGGACACCCATCCATCGCTTTCGCCTGTTTCATAAGCGGCCTTCACGGCTTTCCCGGACCGAAGTGATGTGCAGGATGCTGTGAGCAGCAATACGAGAACTAGCAACATAGCGACACCAAGGAGACGATTCATTTGGAAGACCCCTGATCACAAGAGGTTGATGCAAGGCAAATATGCTGGGACGAGCATATATATACTTATTATTATGATTACAAGTCTTTTTTTCGGCTAATGCTAATTTCACCAAAAATGTCAAACACTAATGAAGCTAACTTGGCTTATTGACGAGATAAATCCCGGATGCGACTAAAATCAATCCCAACCACAGCATAAACGCTAACGGCTCCCCAAGAATGATCCCACTGAGCAGCACTCCAAACAATGGAGTCAGGAAAGTAAAGGCGGAAAGGATGCTTATTTGATAGCGGTGAACCATCCAAAACCACAGAAGATAACTTATAAAGGCGATAATAAAGGTTTGGTAAAAAAGAGTCCCTATGGTAAGTCTGTCAAGGACTATCGTACCCTGAGGCTCGAAAAGAAGAACCCCCACGCCCAGAATGGGTACCGAATAAAAGAGTTGAGAAAATAGCGTTTGATAATGTGATATGTTCTTGTCCAACATATATTTCTTAATGTAGATGCTGGTTGCGGCCCAGAGAAAACCGGCCGCTGTCTCCATGAGGTCGCCGAGCCAATACCAACTCTGGAGGTCTCCTGAACGTGATAGGAAGACCAGTAATAACCCAGTGAAAGCGGCCACGAGTCCGATGACTTTTGTGCGAGATAGCCGATCATCTGGCAGCAGAAAATGTGCCCCCACCGCCACCCACAAGGGCTGCGTATAGAGAAAAACAATGGCTCGTGATACATCTGTTAAACTAGTACCCCAATACAGCAAGAGGAATTCTGCTCCGAAGAGGCCTCCCACCACTACGCCATGAATGACATTTTCAGAGTCCATGAAGGCCTGACGCTTCGTGGCATAAAGGTATGCCCACAGAGCCACCGATGCGAACAGAGACCTTACGGTCGCGGAAAAAATGGGAGGCAAACCGTACAGGCTCAGCTTTATGCTTACCATATTGCCCCCCCAGAGGAGGCAAAGGACTACGAGAAGGATGCTGGCTGAAAACGGGAGCTGATACAAGGGTTGCTTTATTCTTATATTCATGAAAGCGTCGCACCAGGGATCTCAAAAACCATTGTCTCCAAACATATCGAACCTACCCTATCCGTTTCTGAGATCCGTCAGGCCCCGATGTCTGAAGACATAAGTAAATAGAGATTGAACCGAACTCGGCAGACGCTCTTTATTCAAACCTATTACAAAGTACACAGATGCGCAAACGAACAATGCGGGGGACAAAGGGAGAACGGCGAGCGGATGCGCGAGGCCCGACCGGGCTGCCCTCTCAGTGGCCAATACTAGTGCATAGTAAATGAATACAGCGACTAGTCCAGCCGAGACGTTGTTCATTCTGCTCTTACCCATGTTTATGATGCCCAAGGGGAAGGCTGCCATGGCCAAGGCAAGACAAGCCAGAGGATGGACGAACCGCTGAACGATGAGTATTTCTGCAAACAGCTTTACCCGCGCATAGTACACTAAGGCTTCGGGCGGATCGTTTGCGTGAGGTACGGTGGTCTCCGCCACCCTCTCGACGATGTCTGCTATGGACATCTCTTCGAAGCTAGGACACTGAGCCAGCAACTCCGTATCTATTTCGTAGCGAAACAAATAAGTCTCGAAAGCGAGAACCCCAGAGGCATCGCCCTGCTTATCTTCTTTGACAATGGTTCCATCGTATAGTCTAAGTACTAAAGCTTTGCCATTAGGATCCATAGTAATCGATCCTCTCTTGGCCATTATAGTAGTGATTTCGTTGGGCTGGGATGATTCTCGGATGAAGACGTGTTTCATGACGCCTGTGGCAGGATCTAATTTTTCCACGTATAGAATGAGTCCCTTGAGCGCATCAAAAAAAGTGCGCTCTTCAATGCCGGCGTGGGCTCTCTTTGCCATAGCCTCTTGCATGAGTATCCGACCTTTTCCTATACCTGCAGGAATCAGATAAAGGGTGCACAGCAGGCTCAAAATAAGTCCCAATAGGCCGAGGCATACGACTGGCGGCAGAAGATGCGTAATCGATACGCCTGCTGCCTTGATTGCAGAAATCTCGTTGTCAGTGGCCATTCGTCCCAATCCTAATAGGATGCCGATCATAATCGCCAATGGCAATACCGTCACCAAGATCCCTGGCATGGCATTCACTAACACCTGAAACAAGATTAGCGTGATATCCAGCCCGGCTTCCATGCCCTTTTGCAACAGCGGAAGAAAGCCAGCCACCAGGCCGGCCAAAAGAAATACCACTAGACAAAACAAAAAAGCCGCTACGATTTCACGGAATAGATATCGCTGAAGTATGGAGGGCGCTTTCATGTTACGATTTTCTATGGGGGACCCGGAAAGTAATCCCAAAAGCCGGATGGCCGGCTAAATTTCATCCCGTTCCCGAGGATGCGGAATCCAGTTGTGAAATTCCTGGATGCCAAATCATGCCCAGTACGAAATATCTCGGGCTGTGTCAAAAATCATCGATACGGTGGGCGTCCAAGCAACAGACTTCGAGGATCATAATCTTGATCGTATCCGAATCTCTCAAGCCCACGAATATTTGAAGTGTATCACAGAACTTCCAAGAGCGCTCATATCAGCGGGCTCTCACAGACCTTGCGGCTAATCGCGCTGCCCCGAGGAGACCCGCCTCCTGGTTAACTATCGCATATACCGGCACTTGCAGAAGCAAGTCTCTGAACTGTCCTTTGTTTAATAGGGATTCCAACAGACCGCCCTCTCGTATTAGTGGAACAACGTGAGGCAAAATGCCTCCCGCCAAATATAGACCCTTGGTGGCCATGCAGGTGAGGATAAGATTTCCGGCTGCGCTACCTACGATTGATAGAAACGTCCTCACAGTTTTCACACACACCGGGTCGCTGTTCTCGACGGCCCTGCGGGTGATAAGATTCGGCGACATAGAATCCGAACAGCCCCTTCCGCCCCCAAAACTCTGTCCTATTTGATTGAAATCTCGCAACACCCGATAGATCTCTAGTATTCCTGACCCCGACGCTACATGCTCGAGAGTGACTCGAGGAAATTTCCTTCGCAGTGACTCAAGGAGATGCATCTCCAGATCCGAGGTAGGGGCAAAATCCACATGTCCGCCTTGTGATGCAACAGCGTACATCGAGCCTTCTACGTTGAACAAAAAACTAACGCCCAACCCTGTGCCAGGGGCCAATAATGCTACGTTACCGTTAGGATCTCCAGAGGCGTCTTGGAGAACTAGTGCGTCATCCTTTGTCAGTATATTTATTGAATGAGCCATGGCGAAAAGATCGTTGACGATGACGAGCTTCTCGAACCGGAACCGAAATCTTATAAGCTCTTCTGAAACTACCCAAGGAAGATTGGTCACGTTGCAGACTCCATTGACTACCGGTCCTGCTACCCCAAAACAGGCTGTTGAAATCTTCGCAGGGTGCTCGCGGAGGAACCTATCTACCCCTTCCTCCAGGGACGAAAGAGATCGACTGGGATAGGTAGCAGTAGCCAACGACTGTGGGCACCCCTCTCCGGGGACAAAAAGTCCGAACCTTGCATTTGTTCCCCCTATATCGCCTGCAAAGACGACATTACTACGCGTGGTCTGATTCAGGCGTTGACGGAGAGAGCCAGTCATTGTTCTTGGTACCTGATCTGCTTCAAATGAGCGATGCCAAATCATATAGGTTTACGGGCATCCGGGTTGAGACAGTTTGGCGGCATATCTCCTCTTAAACCCCATAGGAGATTTTCTACCGCCTTGCTGCCCATTCTGAGCCTAGTTTCAATGGTGGCGCTCCCGACATGAGGCAGCAGGACTACATTACTAAGTTTTCTTAAACCAGGGGTGACGTGGGGTTCATTCTCATACACGTCTAAACCAGCCCCAGCTATGACACCTTGTTCCAAAGCTTCGAGGAGCGCCTGCTCGTGGACTACCGGCCCACGAGAGACGTTTATCAGAAAAGACGACTGTTTCATTATCCGGAGTTGATCCTTCCCTATGAGGTGCCTGCTTTGAGGGTTTAGGCTCACGTGCAGAGACACGAAGTTAGATTCTGCCAACAAACCCTCGAGTGAGGCATACCGTACACCTAGTTCTTCCTCTTCCCACACATCTATTCTGCGCCGGTTATGGTACAAAATGGTCATGCCAAAACCCCTCGCTCTGGCGGCAACTGCTTTTCCTATTTGCCCAAGACCTATGATGCCGAGGGTCTTTCGTGACACATCAGTCCCCAGAAAGAGAAAAGGCGCCCAAGCCTTCCATTGTTCGCCTCTGACTATGTGATCCCCTTCTACGACTCTACGTGATACGGCTAACATGAGCGCCATGGCTAGATCGGCCGTAGCATCTACCAAAACGCCCGGCGTATTCGAGACCCATATCCTTCGGGACGAAGCAGCCGGTATATCAATGTTGTCGTAGCCAACACCAAAATTTGCGATCATCCTCAGACGAGGCGCAGCGTCTATGAGCTCCTTATCTATACGATCCATGATCACGCAGAGCAAACCGTCCACGCCTTTGACGCCCCGAAGCAAGTCCTCGCGACTCATGGGACGCTCGAACCGGCTTACGACCACGTCATGTTCTGCACGCAGTGGTGACAACACCTCTTCTGATAACTTCGCAGTGACAAGCACATGCATGTTTTCCGCTCCCTTGCTCATTGGATTTCGTTTAGTATGCCGGTAGTGCAGTCATGCCGGAGCTGTCGTATCACCTATGCACACACAGCCAATTATCGGAAGTTAGTTCGCCCTTGGTATGCGCGTTAACATCACTTTGTCGCAAACCGAGGCGCACTCATGCTGCAGGATTCTACACTGGATCAAGGGATGAATCATGGAATATCCTTCTTGGCTCATCATTCTTCGTCTTTCTCAGGATCCCCCAATCTTTTCATTCTCCTGTCATAATCTTTCCAATAGTCTCTGTTGCAGTTTTGAATACAAATGGAGAAGAGCCGCCACACGGACGTGTCCATACCACTGCCCCCGCCCACGAAATAGGGATCCACCCCGAACTTGGAACGACAATCCTGCTCGCAACCCTCAAGATCGAATTCTCCGGGGAAAGCGACCTGCGGTTCGAACGGCTCCGGGGAGGTGTACTCCTGATGCACGACCATTCCTTGTCCTCTTAATTCATCTACCTTCCATTGCACCGACCCGAACAGAAGGGGAGTGGAGAAGAAGAGAAATGCCGTCAGTGTCCCGACGCAAACGGATCTATTCATCATAGGGGCTCCTTTTATTAGGAACTTGCCATGCTCTTACTTATAGAAAGTATAGCATTGAACCGATTTCTAGCAATAGAACAATGTTTGCCAAGCAGCGAAGAAAAAGTACTTGACATGAACCTAATTCTAGCAATAAACTCTCCGCTCCATAGCGCTGGTGGCGCCGCTTCTGCTCGTGGGGCAGAATTTAACATACCGTATTAATTGGTGTATTTGGCAAAAAACAACCCGTAGCTTGATCCGGAGGACCAACAACGTAAAGGAGGCGCCTCAAAAAACACCTTTTTGTGAGCCAGTTCCCTTCTGTGTACGCAGAGCTTGCGCGCAGAGGACTGAGTGATTAACTTGCCACAGGAAACATTATACTGTCCACCAAGGAGAAGTCACCATGTGGATGACCCGCGAAGAAATAGCGGAGTTTTTGGGAATTGTGCCGAACAGTGTGAGAGGAAAAGTTCAAAAAGGTCAGATTGAACGAAAGGTCGAGGGTGGTAAAAATTACTATCGGGTAGTCGAAAGTGAAGGAGACGAGAAAAAGGCGACCAGACGTTCTCGGATTTCTCATCAGGCTCCTGTGGCTTCGGTCCGCGAAGACAGAGAATGCCTCATCCCTGGTCCCGATAGAAAAACCTCGTTTAATCCTAAGGAGGTGCTTTTGAATCAGCTTGCCTCCATCAAGATTGGAAGAAATATAGATGCCATAGAAAAGGGTGACGAGATAGATTTGGCAACGGGAGAGATATCCAGAGAACTTGACGCGAAGATTACTATGCGCCAACACAGGCAGCTCAAAGAAATCGAAGACGCACTCGAACGCATCAAATTAGGGGAGTACGGAATCTGCGAAGATTGCGGGGAGCCAATACCTGAGCAAAGGCTCCGCCTCTTTCCAGCCGCGCGTTTGTGTGTGAAGTGTCAAGAGGAACTCGATCAGTTGGAGAGGCTGAAAGATTACCAAGGCCTCCGCGGACCTGGGTGGCGGGAGGATGCTACTGAGGGTGGTTATGTCAGGAGCTTTGACGAGTGATGACTCGCCTTGCGAAAATACATGCGAAAATAAGTGCTTGACACGCGACAGAGACTAGGTGTAATCTCAACGGTCAGAAAGGGATAACAATGCGGACAGATACATTGCATAACTGGTGGTGGTGGGGCAACAAAGGACACCGGAGGTCTGCCCGCGGTAGCTGTTAAGTCATAACATATCAGTCGGGACACGAGAAAAGCCATGGGCAGACAGCTCATGGCTTTTTTGCGTTCTGTCCTGATGTTATCCGAAAAGAATTGGCTGCTTCAAGAAAATGCGTGATTCGACAACCGCAATTGAACTGAAACTACGTGAACTGAGCTTCCTATATCACCAGGCGGCGTCAGTTCCTGCCTTGGCGCGGCTATTCGATCATCGGGTTGCGCTGAGATCAGACTGCGAGCGAAGCTCTATCCATATGACTCGTTTAAGCTTGTCAACGGATATGCGGGAAGCAATAGCCCAAGTAATTTCGCCAGCCGTTACACAAGAAATAGGCATCACGTTGTTTCCCACAACGCATGCCATTGGGAAAGAAAGGAGCACGTGTTATGAGACGAGAGGAGAATCTTGCGGTGGATCTGTTCGAACAAATAGACTCTGAGAAGGAGACAGAGGAAACTAACCTAGCAGCTCGCTGGATTCCGGTAGCCCTGAAAGAGGTCATGCGCAACGCGGAGGAGGAGGGTTCACTCAAACTGTAAGTCGGCGAGTCCTCACGGTTGGTCAGCTTGTTCCTTTTAGGGAATTGGGATTAGTAGAGGACGGTCGCGGCCGACGACCTTGAGTCCTCTCGAGAAGGTAGTAGGCTATAGCCAGAGCTAATATGAGAGCCCCTGCATCTAGCAGCGAGAAAGAGGTGAGGTTCTTGTAGTCAGTTACGATTATTTTGCGTGCTATGGCAATCATTGCCACGAGCACGACGACCTCGACACGCACCAGTCTTTCCTTATGGTAGGTACGGATGGTCTCCAGGAGTTCCAGGCCAATCAGTACAAGAAGGAACAGGCCAAATATGTCGAGCAGTTCTTGGATCTCCAGAAAGAATAGCGGCGGCGTCCACATATCTAAGACGACGAGCCATGCCAATTCGATGGTCGCTACTGCTACGACCACAATCATAAGTACGACTAAAGCGGTCATTATGACTTTTTCAAATTTCTCTATGAAGGAATTCATTAGCGTCTTGCCCTAGTTCCTAGACTTCGGGTCATTCATACAACCTGTACTTCCTGTACAAGAGAGGCCTCAAGACTTTTAAGCCAAAGTAAGACACAACAGGTTTCATGTAAGAGCCAATCTTAGAGTGGCTGCCGAGACATTTCCTGCAATGCGGTTCCACCAATTTCCCGGTACGGAATCCGTGCATTATCTTTTTCAATTTCTCGCCGCCCAATATGGTGGCGAGGCTCGAATGTCCAAGGTTACCCAATGCTGTTTTCCCTTCATAGTCAATACAGCAAAGAACCACATCTCCGTTATAGAGTATCCCAAAGTGGTCCCTCATGCCAAAACAGTATCCATGCTCCGCTTCTATGACGTTGTTTGAACGGAAGGCGTTCCCCCAATCTGTCAATACATACGTTTCAATAAAGATGTTGGGAAGTATTTCTATGACGTTCCATCCGAATATTCCAATCTTTCGGACCTTAGCGAAAAGCTTTCTGGGCACAGGCGTTCCTAATCGCTCACAGAGGCGCTCTGTCCATTGGATGACTACCGAGTGCAGGTCCCGGGACTGCGCCATGAAATTTGGGATACCCAGCTCGTCTCTGAATTTTCCGGCAAAACGGGTGGTCATGATGCGGAGCTTGAAAATCGGCATAAGCTGCCTTTCATGGCACGCTGCAATAAGATCGACAATGCTGTGAGTGTATTTTTCGAAATCTGTGCGGGTCCCTCGTGTTCGCAGAAAACTCTCTTTGTCAGGCGTCTGAAGTGATATGTCTATCTGGCGCAGATCTCTCTCGGCAAGGGCCTCAATAGTGGAGGCTTTTAGCAACCCTCCATTGGTGGTCAGCCCTACCGGCACGTGCTTGGTCCTAGCATGATCGAGTATCTCGAAAAAGTGCGGGTGCAGTAGTGGTTCACCCATGACGTGAAACGTGATTTTGTCTGAAATGTCGAGGTCAGCAATCTGGTCAATCGCGGCCCGCGCAACAGATTCTTCCATGAACCCTCGCCTGCGCGTCATGATGCAGTCCGGACAAAAGATGCAAGAGAAATTGCACCGGTTCGTCAATTCAATGTGGATACGTTGAAAGCGTTTGGGCAAGTAGTCTGGTAATGAGGCAGCCATGTCTTCGTCCATCCTCACCACTGGCTCATGGTTCCCGCTAGGGCTGCGGTCATGAGTCCCGACAGCAATCCCGTCAAGAGGGCTCTGAAGGCAAGCAGGGAGACCTCTTGTCTCCTTCCTGGCGCCAAGGCGCTAACGCCTCCGATCAAAATGGCCATGCTCCCGAAGTTGGCGAAATTACACATGGCGTATGTGAGAATCATGACGGTTCTCGGCTGCAGCTCGCCGTGCTGCACCATCTGCTGCATCGCAGCGTACGAGAGCCATTCGTTGAAAACAAATTTTACCGTCAATAGGTGGCCTGCTTTGAAACAATCGTCCCATGGAATACCGAGCAAAAAGGCCACAGGAGACAATAGCACCCCCCCTATCGTTTTGAACGACAACCCCACAGTAGAGAGAGCGGCGTCAACGAGGTTAATTATCGATACAAAAGCCAACAAAATTGCTCCTATAAAAGCGCAAAGCCTCAATCCGTCAATTGCTCCGTTGGCAGCAGCCTCCACAACGCCCCTCTCCTCGGGGAGTATCATTCGCCAGTCCATGCTTCCAGCAGTCCCAGGCGTTCCCGTTTCCGGCGCTATCATCTTCGAGATTACAATGGCCCCCGGCGCGCTCATAACACTGGCGGCAAGTATGAATCCAGCGTTCGCTCCGAACACCCCGACGTACACGGCCATGACGGAACCGGCCATTGTTCCCATGAAGCAGCTCATCACCGTAAACAGTTCTGATCGCGTCATCCGGGGAAGCACTGTCTTGAGAGCTGTCATGGCTTCGATGCCCATTATAATTTGCATCGCGGCAGACAGCGTCTCCGCCCCCGACGTCCTTAACGTCTTTTGCATAATTCGGGCAAATCCGAACATCACTAGAGGAATTACGCGGAGATAATTGAGAACAGCCATAATGGAGCTTACAAAGATGATTACCGCGGCCATTCGCAGAATCACGAAGTCACTGCGATCGGCGAGTGAGCCAAAAAGGAAACGAGCCCCGTGATCCGAAAACTTCTGAATCCCTTGGAATAGAGCCTGCGCTGCCGCGAAAACTTGATCGGGGTATGCCTTAAGTATAAGAACGCCAAGGGCGACCTCGAGAAAAAGTCCCATAAACACAAGTCGCCAACTTATTTTGTCTCGTTCCTCAGAAAGGAAATAAGCAACAACAAGGATGGCTCCAATTCCTACGAGACTCATAGGCCTCATAAGCGCCTTCCCCGTATGTGGTACGACAGAAACCAGTCTTTCGCTTGCACAATGCGTCTCATGGACAATGAGCCTATCTTCTCGCCACGAACTCCAATGCAGATCTTACACTTCTTATCTCTGCTTGCAGCTCTCCCCACAACATCTCAGCGCATGAAAGGTCGCCGCTCGACGCAGCCTGTTCGAGGCGCTGTGCTATTTCGTACGCTCCATGCGCCGCAAAATTTCCCAGAGCGCCTTTAATGCGATGAGCCCATCTATGTAGGGTTTCGCCGTCGCCGACTCTAATAGCATCTTGAATACGGGTCACACATTGGTCGTAATCCTGAACGAAAATGGAGAGCAGATGGGACAACAAATCCAAATCTCCCCCTAATCGGTCCATTAACTCCTCAACCCGTACCGGTTCAGAAGAGGAACGAGGCGATTGGGGGTACTGGTTGCCTTCTTTCGCGAAGCACCGATAGTCTTCCATGGCGGCTACCTCTTCATCTACGATCTCAGAAAGCCTTCTGCACACAGCATAACACTTTTGGAGATTGTATTCGATACGAGAAATTTTCTCTAACGTCCCTTGAAGACCCCGCCCCCTGGAACAGGATTAAGCTACCTTCTTTGATAAGCAATTATTGTCATGCTATAAATCTGTCGCGCTCCTGTAAGATCTTTTTTTGAGCATGTGTGGTTTTATCGGGAGGCGAGTTGATTCATCTCTCAAGATTTGCCAGGCGATACGTGGCGGCAATGTTAACCTCGCCCCAGGCCATGCTTGTTCTGGGCTTTGCGGGGGTGATATGCGTTGGAGCCGCGATCCTATCATCATCGTGGTGCCAACAACGCCCCATCTTTTTTCTGGATGCCCTCTTCACCTCTACTTCTGCTGTTTGTGTAACAGGCTTGACCGTCTTGGATATTGGCAAGGACTACAATTTCGCAGGCCAACTTGTCTTGATTCTCCTAATCCAGGCCGGCGGCCTTGGAGTGATGACCTTCGCGGGCCTGGCCTTTCAGATGATGGGCAGACGCATGTCGCTCCGCTCAGAAGCTGTTCTGCATGATACTTTTTTCCAGAGGCAGGTCGGAACAGAATTTTGGCGGACCTTTCGCACCATTATTATTCTCACCGCGTCGGTGGAATTCGTTGGGGCTATAGCGCTCAGCGCGCTCTTCCTGAGTAAAATGAGCTGGCATGAGGCTCTATTCTCAGGCTTGTTCCATTCTATTTCCGCTTTTTGTAACGCCGGCTTTTCTTTACTTTCTGACAATCTTGTCGAGGTGCGCGAAGAACCGCTTATCCTAGTGGTTGTAATGATTTTAATCATTCTCGGTGGATTGGGGTTCACAGTCTTGCATGAGATCTACAAGGCAGCTGCCGCGCTGATGACGAGAAAACCATGGAAAGGAATGCGAAGCCAGTTTTCCTTCCACGCAAGGTTAGTCCTCATAGTCAGTGGTATCCTGGTGTTTGGAGGAGCATTGGGGCTCGCCGCATTCGGTCTTAGTCCGGAAGAAAAATCTGTTGGTGAAATAACTATCGGCACCCTGTTTCAGTCGGTATCGGCTCGCACCGCGGGATTTAATTCGGTGGACATTGGTAAGCTACCATCAGCGTCTCTGCTCTTGCTCGTAATCCTCATGTTTATAGGGGGATCACCCGGTTCAGCGGCTGGCGGCATAAAAACAACATCCGCAGCCATACTTGTCGCGCGGGTTCTGTCCGGTTTGCGAGGTCGGCGCAGCGTCAGTCTTGCCAACAGGGCTATCCCGTGGGAAGTCGTTAGTCGTAACGATTTGCTGCTCGCGTTGGCGCTATCTTGGAATCTGGCTGGGGTTTTCTTCCTGTTCATCTTTGAATCAGGGCTGCGTGTGGATACTTTGCAACTGCTGTTCGAGCAAATCTCGGCATTTGGAACGGTAGGTCTCTCTACCGGCATCACCCCAAACCTTTCCAGCGGTGGTAAAATTTGGCTCATAGCCACGATGTTCGTGGGGCGACTTGGGCCGCTCACCATTGTTTTCTGGGCCGTCCCAAGGGATAGCCTAAACATACGGTATCCTAGAGGCAGAGTAATGATCGGATGAGAAACAGCAAGAAGAGAATCTGTGTTATAGGCCTAGGTCAATTCGGGAGTGAAATGGCTCGGCAGTTGGCCGAAAGGTGCGACGTACTAGCCCTCGACATAAACGAAGAAAGGGTCAATGCTATCGCGGATGATGTGCAGCAGGCCCTGATCGTGGACGCAAAGGATTTCGGGACTCTCGCCTCACTAGTGTCGAGGGATTTTGACGAGGCAGTCGTCAGTCTTGGCGAGAGTATGGAGGCAAGCATCCTATGCACATTGCACCTCAAGCACATTGGCATAAGGACGATCAGAGCCAAAGCCATGAGCAACGACCACGCCACAATTCTCAGGGCCATTGGGGCCACGGAGACAATATTTCCAGAGAGGGAGACGGCTCGGAGGATAGCGGCCCAAATCATAAATCCCAATCTCCTAGATTTCATACCCCTCGCCGAGGGCTTTGAAGTCATAGACGTAGCCCCCCCGGACGAGTTCTGCGGGCAAAGCCTGGCGCAGCTTAATTTGCGGGAGCGCTACGGCGCGTTTGTCATTGGCGTAAAAGAACTAGTGCCCCCAAGTTTTGTTTTCTTGCCTGGACCCGATTTCGTGGTTAAACCGAGCGATATCCTAGTGGTGATAGGTCGGCGCGACGATTTGACGCTGATACGAGGGCTGGCCGAGTAGTTGTCAGAGTTATTCCTAACGAAAGATCGGCAGCGGCTCTCAAAATTCCTCTTCGTCCCTTCCTTCGGAATAATGATTGTCCAGGTAATTGACTACGTAATCCCTGATAGCATCTTCAAGAGAGAAGAAGTCAGCATCGAAACCCGAGTGGCGAAGTTTGGCCGTATCGGAACACGTGCGGTATTGATACCGCTTCTCAAGCCCTTCCGGCATGTCGATGTACTCGATCGAAGGGGACATTCCTATTGCCTCAAATACAGCTTTGGCGAGATCCTTGAAAGACCGAGGCCTTCCCGTTCCAGAGTTGAAAATACCATTGATTCCTGGTCTCTCGAGAAAATGCATGACGATTCTCACTGCATCTTTCACATAAATAAAATCTCTGCACTGCTCCCCGTCTCCATATTCAGGACGGTAGGATTTGAAAAGCCGTATCTTTCCTAGGCGTCGCGCTTGGAGATAGGCTCTAATAACCACGCTCCTCATATCCCCCTTATGATACTCGTTGGGGCCGAAGACGTTGAAGAATTTCAGCCCCACCGCGTGTTCCAGAAATCCTGACTTTAATGACCACATATCGAAGAGGTGCTTAGAATAGCCATACATGTTGAGAGGTCGCAGGGAAGGCAAAGTTGATTCCGAGTCACAGTAACCACAGGAACCATCCCCGTATGTCGCAGCGCTGGACGCGTAGATGAACCGCACGCCCTTCTTCGCGGCAAAACGCATAGCAAGGCTTGTTGAAAAACGGAAGTTGTTTGCCATAAGATAGTCGGCATCCCTCTCCATTGTGGAGCTGCATGCTCCCAAATGGAACACAGCCCATACCCCATGGTCGAAAATGCCTTGATTGAGTTTTCTCAGAAAATCCTCTTTGTGTTCATAGTCCCTGAACTGAAGTCCCACCAAATTCTTCCATTTGTTGCCCATGCCCAGTCGATCCACGATCAAAATGTCGTATTCTCCTGCTTCATTCAGGGCTTTGACTATATTACTGCCTATAAACCCCGCGCCGCCTGTCACTATGATCAAAATCGAACCTCCTACCTTTGTAGGGCCGCTACAGCCTACCTGCTGCCGCTGTCAATGACAAAAGGGGCAACGAGGTGGCATCTTATACTCAATCCATCGCTTTGCCAATTCTCTATACGGCTAGGGCGAGCATGAGTAACCGTCCTTGTTGCGGCACAGCAGTTGTCGGACGCTAGACAGTTACACGATAACTATGCTAGGAGATACTTTGCTATCATTCCCTTGACGAAGAGTTAAGTCTCTTGGAGGAAAGGAAAATTAAGAAGCTCTTATTGATCGGTGCGATGTTTGCCAGCACAGCATCTGCTCAGTATTTTGGCGTCCCAATGGCACCAGTTGTGGCTGGAGCATGATGCTGTTGCGCGCCAGTCTGTGTGCCAGTTTATTGCTGTCCACCCGCTGTCAAGGCGGCGGCTCCGGTCAAGGACAAGGATACGCCGAAGAAAGAAAAAAAGGGGAAGAAGTAGTCAGAGGACTTGTGCCGGCTTCTGAGAAGGGATTCCAGGCAGCCAGCCTTAACATGTTCGTCAAGGGGATGATCTTGATTCGAAATGCCAAGGCTATCCATGGGCCTTTTAATCTGAAGACATGCCTAGCGCTCGTGGCGTGTGCGAGGATCGTGAAATGGCCGATCAGAGCCTGACACCGCGGCCCCCGGACATCATGTCAGATGACCGCGTATTCCTGGCGTGGCAGCGTAGCCACATGGCCAACGAAAGAACGTTTCTGGCATGGTCGCGTACGAGTATTTCTCTACTCGCTTTTGGGTTCGTAATCGAGCGCTTCGACATCTTTCTCCTGCACCTTTTGCGCATCGAAGGACAAGCCTGCGAATCTTCGCCGCATCCCGAAATGATCAAACTCAGCTTCCTTTGCTTTGTACTGGCGGGACTAACTATTATCGTGTCTGGACTCCGGTTCTTGAGGATCCGCCGACATATAAACAGTGGCGAGGCAGTCTTTTCGATTATGCCTGACTTTCTGGTAATCATTTCTGTAGTAGCCATCATCCTCATGGCCATCCTACTGCCCCTCCCGAGGCTTCTGGAAATGAGCCACAGTCTTTTTTAGGGGCCTCTTGAGAATCTCGACTCCTCTGACGAGGCCGAGACATACGCAAAAAAAGCCTTCATTGACTTATGTCTTCTGATCATATATAATTAACTAAATTATTATCACTGCTGAGAGGTAAAATGATGCCAAGATATTTGATTTTGGTTATTTTTTGTGGTGTGCTCGCACTAGCCGTCGCAGGAGGTGCGACAGCAGCTCTTGCTAAAGATGCCAGTGATGGCTCGAACAATTTCAAACAACCCAACCTAAAACCTTACGAAAACCTTGCCAGCGTGTTGAAGGCTTCGTACAAAAAGACTTCAACCTCAAACTCCAGCGCCGTCACTAAGAAATCGTCCTCAGCAACCAAGAGTAAATCTGTCAAAAAGACGAACTCATCTTCCAAAAGCAACTTGAATAATAAGAAAGCCCACAAATCATCTAACACCGCGTCGAGCTACAAGAAGAAAAACAATCAAAAGCCAAAAAGCACCAAGAAATCCGCATGACGTAATTTTGATGCCCGAAACCCCTGAGTGAAGTTTGGTTCCTCGCGCAGCGGCTGCCTGGAAAGTGGGCAGCCGTTGCGGATTCTTCTTCGCTTCACCGCTGGTGAAACTAGGGCGTTACTTGGAGCCCTTGTCTTTAAGGAGTTTGATAACATTCTGGTGGCTTCTTGTGGTAGCCAGACTCAAGGCGGTGTTGCCTTCCGCGTCTTTGGCATTCACATCGGCGCCAGCATCGAGGAGCATCCTGACAACATCCTCGTGACCTTCGAAAGCCCCCACGATTAGGGGTGTGGCGCCGTTTCGCGTTTCCCTCGCATTTACCAAGGCACCCTTGCCCATCAACAACTTTACGACGTCCGGACGTCCCTCGAAAGCCGCCCCGAAAAGAGCCGAGACGCCATCCTTGTTAACAATATTTACATTGGCTCCCTTGTCGATGAGCAGATTCACGAGGTCGGTGTGGCCTGCAAATGAGGCGCCGATAAGAGCGGTGTCGCCGTCTTCGTTTTGAGCATTAACATCAGCCCCTCTCGCAATGACGAGCTTGACCATGTCCAAACCGCCTTCAACAGCTGCTTCCATTAGGGCAGTGAAGCCCGAAGAATCTTTGGCATTCGGGTTCGCTCCCTTGTTAAGCAGCTCCTCCACCTTCTTAATATCACCTGATCTCACCGCATCTAGGAAAGAATCGTCAAGGGGTCCCCCAAAGGCTAGGGGACCCTGAAGCGCTAGATTCCCCAGTATTATGACTCCTAGAAGACACTGAACGAACCTCATGTGTTACTCCTCCATGACAGGTCAGCGGTTCGGCCTTGTTACTTCCTTTTTACGACATACATCTTCTCCACACCGGTTTCGACCTGGATAGGAGCCTCTGGCCAGTGACTAAGCGGTCTCGCAAGGATACAACATAAACCGCTTTCTCTGTGCGTTGAATAGCCTCAGCCCATCAGCCCAATGCCCTTCTATATCAACGATGGAATTCCCTCTCTCCAACTGCTCCCTTACCGCGTCATCTCCCATGATGACATCAATGGGTAATTTGTCGAACACATACTCGTAAGGAGGGCTGGCCCACGAGAAATCCTTCGCACAAATCTTGATGATGGCCGAAAGAATGGCCAGCGATGCCCTTATTGGCCTAAATATTCCTCGGTCGGTAACATGCAACTGAAACCCCCTACAAACCCTATCCTGCCATTTATTGAATGTGGGGCGAAATTCAATCGGACGCAACCGAACCCCAGCAAGAGCCGCTGGTTCAATCACGGACAGTACTCCTTCAGGCTCGATGAACGGCGCGCCGAAAAACTCGAAGGGCTTGGTCGTGCCACGTCCCTCTGACAAGTTGGTTCCTTCAAGGACCACCTGTCCCGGATAGACTGCGGCTGTGTCAAGGGTGGGCATATTAGGAGATGGTAAAACCCATGGCAGACCCGTGTCCTCAAACCACATGGACCGTTCCCAACCTCGCATCGAAACCACGGTTAACCTGCACCCTATGTCGTAAACCTCGTTGTAGTAGCGCATGAGTTCACCCATGGTCATGCCATGGCGCATTGGGAGTGGGTAGGGCGCTACAAAGGAAGACAAATCCGGCCGAGAAATATTTCCCTCCACATCCAATCCGTTTATGGGATTAGGTCGATCGAGTACGATCATTTCCTTATCGTTTTGTGCACAGGCCTGCATAATATACGTCGCTGTGGTGGCAAAAGTGTACACCCTGGTCCCAACGTCCTGAAGGTCCACAACGATTGCATCCAGCGTCTCAATGGCTTCGGGAGCCGGTCTTCTATCCTCCGAGTAAAGGCTGAGTACGGGCAAGCCCAATTTGGGATGTATCCCATGGCTGGTTTCTCGCATGTTGTCTTGTTCGGTGGAGTGCACGCCGTGCTGCGGCCCAAACAAGACGCGCAATTGGGAAGGAAACGCTTGAGCCAGCAGCTCTGCGGCGCTCCTGAATTCCCTGTCAATTGAAGCCTGGTTATAGACCAGGCCCAACTTGCCCCGGGAATGTAGGAAGTTTGGGTCTTCCAATATGCTTTCTAGTCCTGTAATGACTCTCACATACTTCTCTAGAATACTGCAGGCCTTGATAATGGGGCCTAGCTGTGTCTGACGCCATAATCATTGACGAAGTTGGCTAATTTAAGTTGATAGGAACCTGTCCCAATAGTTGTGAGGAGCCTGAGCAAGCGCACAGATGTCGGTTCATGCAACTGCCAGCGAGACGACGCATTCAGTGATGCGGTTCTATTGGTGCAGTAACCATAAACCGTTCCCCCTCACTGCCAGTGTCCTGTCCGCCCCCTGCGTAATTCCACTGGCTCGTTTAATCTCGCAACGATAACCGTCTTTTCTCCACCACCGCCCCTGACAATAGAGCTGGTAAGCCAAGAAAAAATGCTCAACAGGAGTGCACCGAAGAATGCAGACCAAAATCCCGTAACGTGCAACCCAAAATCCAGACTCGCCACAAGCCAAAACAGCAGTGCATTAATCACCAACAGGAAAAATCCCAAGGTAACCAAAGTAAGAGGAAGCGTGAGGATGACAAGGGCGGGGCGAACAAATGCATTGAGTATGCCCAAGACCCCAGCCGCCAACAGGGCAGAGGCAGTGTTATCAACGGATACTCCGGGCACTATTTTTGCCACTATGAGCACAGCAAGCGCCATCAAGATCCATCGTATGAGTATTCCCGGCATGAGTATTAATACTCCTCGTCTCGGCTAAGATTCATTGATCAATCGCCGGATCTATTCTTCTTGATAAACGGCTCCAATAAATCGATTGGCACAGGGAAGATAGTCGTGGAGTTCTTCTCCGCGGCAACTTCCACCAAAGTTTGCAAGAATCTCAACTGAAGGGCCGTTGGTTCCTTGGCGATGATCTGGGCAGCCTCGGAGAGCCTTGTGGCGGCCTGGTACTCTCCTTCGGCATTGATTACCTTCGCGCGACGCTCTCGTTCAGCCTCGGCCTGACGCGCTATGGCACGCTGCATCTCGGAAGGTAAATCAATGTGCTTTACTTCCACCATGCTGACCTTGACTCCCCACGGCTCTGTGTGGCGATCCAGTATCTCTTGAATTTCTAGATTGACCTTCTCCCGCTCGGCTAGGAGTTCGTCAAGTTCAGATTGACCGCATACGCTACGCAATGTGGTCTGCGCGAGCTGAGACGTAGCGTAGAGGTAATTCTCAACTTCGATCACGGCCTTGGTGGGATCCATCACTCGGAAGTAGATGACTGCGCTCACCTTAACTGACACGTTGTCCCTGGTGATGACATCTTGCGAAGGCACATCCATGGCCACAGTCCTCAAGCTGACCCGCACCATGCGATCAATGACCGGAATGAGAATGATCAGTCCTGGTCCTTTATGATCTATGACACGGCCTAGCCTGAAAATAACGCCCCGTTCATATTCGTTTAGGACCTTGATAGCCATAAACAAGAAGATGACAAGCAAAAATATGATGATTCCTAGAGCATACATGACACTTCTCCTTTACACTTTAGATGTCAGCAGCAGTGACCTTCACATAAAGGCCGTCAACGGACAGCACCTTGACCTTTGACCCCTTGGGTATCCTCACGTCTGATCTTGCGTTCCAATATTCTCCATGGATCGCTACCTTGCCTTGCTGGTCTATGTCAGTGAGCGTCACCCCGATCTCTCCCACAAGCCCCTGGGTTCCTGTAAGAGGCTTTCTCATCCATGCCCTCACAACGAGTCCCAACGCAAAAATGAAAAATGCAGATACCGCTGCAACGGTTGGGACAATAATGGACCAAGATACTCGCATGGCATCTTCACCGGATTCAAAAAGCATCACCGACCCTAATGTCATACTGACAATCCCTCCCACCGACAGCAACCCGTACGACGCTACTTTGATCTCCGCGATGAAGAGAATAACTGCCAATATGATCAACAAGATCCCAACATAATTCACCGGCAGAACCTGGAGTGCAAAAAACGAAAGCAAGAGACAAATACCGCCCACCACGCCGGGGAAGATCATGCCAGGATTATACAACTCCATCATAATCCCTATGCCTCCCACCATCATAAGCAGGTAGGCAATGTTGGGGTTCGCCACGACATCAAGGATCTTGAACCGCAGTCCCGGAGCAATTCGCTCTATGTGAACATTTCTCGTGGAAAGGGTGTATGAACGCCCTTCCTTATCTATCTTTCTACCATTTAATTTGTCTAACAGGTTTGGAACCGAATCGGCAATGATTTCGATCACGCCTATGTCCAGGGCTTCTTTCGCCGTCACGGATACGCTTTCCCGGATAGCCTGTTCAATCCATTGGGCGTTCCTACCCTTACGTAAGGCTATTCCCCTTATATATGCCGTGAGATCGTTGATGATCTTCTCGGACATGGCCCCGCCAATTTCTTGTCCCCCGCCAGCGACTGGGTGAGCAGCACCTATGTTGGTACCCGGGGCCATAGCGGCCAGATCAGCCGCTACCGTGATGAGCGCACCCGCAGACGACGCCGATGAACCGCTTGGGGCCACATACACCACGACAGGCACTTTGGCGTTGACCATAGCCTTTATGATAGTCTTGGTGGTGGTAACTACGCCGCCTGGGGTATCCATCCGAATGATCACACACGCAGCCTTTTTTTCTTCAGCCTGCTGGATCCCCTTGACAATGTAGTCTGCTAGCGCTGGATTTACAGTGCCATCCACTGACAACAAGACCACAGTAGGTGTGGATTCATTACTTGCCGCTCTGGCGCTGAGAGCCACCTCAGCGCCGGCTAGGCTTGTCAGCCACAAGAGCACAGAACATATTGTATTCCTGATTGTCGGCCTCATCACCTGCTCTCCTGAACAGAATCGGTTAATCCCACCAATGCCATCACTTGCCGAAGATCAGCCCAAGCCTCTGCTTTATATCGCCTTTCCCGCTCCTGTCTCAAGAGAAATGAAGGATGGTATGTGGGCATGACCTTGATGCCGTTTCTCTCGAAAAAAGCGCCACGTATCTTGGAAAGAGGCTCCCTATTCTTGAGCAAAGCAGCCGTTGCTACGCGCCCAAGCGCTACCACCACCTTCGGGTTTATGCACTGAATCTGTTGTTCCAAGAAGGGCAGGCATGCTACAATCTCTTCTGCCTCTGGGTCGCGGTTCCCTGGAGGTCTGCATTTCACCACGTTGGCTATATAAACCTCGGAACGATCCAGACCCATGGCATTGATCATCTTGGTAAGCAGGGCACCAGCCCGACCTACAAACGGCCTCCCCTGTCGATCTTCATCCGCCCCGGGTCCTTCGCCTAAAAACATGACTTCCGCATTCGGATTACCTTCACCGAACACGATGTTTCTTCTCGTCGCGTGCAGACGACAACGAGTGCATTGCCCAAGCTCCTCCCGCGCCGATGCTAACGTACACCCTATTGCCCGAATCCCCAGCCTCGCAGCACGAATATAAACCTCATGAAAACCTAGGTTTACTAGCAGTTCCAGATAGTTTCTCGCCGCTGCAAACCAGTCTCGTTCGTCTGGGGACATGGTCTCCCTCACATTAGAAGGCCCTGCTTGCCCTCCAGCAAGACCTTCGCCCGGTCCAAAATCAGGTTGGCAACCGCTTCTTTGGGCATCACGCTATGACGTTCTATCTCACCCGAGGGAAACAGAAACGTTACAATATTAGTGTCGCTGTCAAATCCGGCGCCCGGCTGACCAACGTCGTTGACCACCATCATATCGGCATTCTTGTTCTTAAGCTTCTTTGCTGCTTTCTCGACGGCCTGCGTAGTCTCGGCGGCGAAGCCTATCACTACCTGATGCTCCTTTTTCGATAATCCAAGGGCCTTGAGGATATCCACATTCTTAGTCAGAAGAAGAGCGCCGCCGACCTCGTCTTTGGGCGCCTTGGAAGTCCTAGGCTCCGCTGGACGAAAATCGGCAACCGCTGCGGCTTTTACAACTATGTCTGTGGAGGGGAAATAGGCCATCACACTATCCAACATCTCTTGCGCTGTCCTGACCGGAACAAGTTTTACACCAACAGGTGGGGACACCTTCAGGGGACCGGCCACCAAAATAACATTGGCCCCACGAAATGCGGCCTGTCTCGCTACGGCAACGCCCATTTTGCCAGATGATCGGTTGCTGATAAATCGCACAGGGTCCAGGGGTTCTTCCGTTGGACCAGCGGTTACAAGCACGGTTCGGCCAATTAAATCCTTGGGGCTGACAATATGGATGATACCCTCGAGAATAATTCCAGGCTCAGGCAATCGCCCTTGACCCGTCCAGCCGCACGCCAGAAAACCTGAGTCCGGATCAAGAATATGGTAACCTAAGTGCCTCAACTCTCGCAGGTTTTTTTGCAAAACAGGGTTGTTGTACATGTTAACGTTCATGGAAGGGCACACAAGGACTGGACAATTCGCTGCCATGAGGACGGTCGAGAGCAGATCGTCAGCTATGCCGGAGGCGAGTTTCCCAATGATATTAGCTGTTGCAGGTGCCACTACGGCGAGATCAGCTTGGTCGGCGACGGAAATGTGAACCACTGAAGGAGAGTGGTCATCGTCCCACATGCTGTCCCATACCTTGTTGCCGCTCAAGGTTGCGAGGGTCATCGGCGTCACAAAGTGTTTGGCCGCTTTCGTCATAATGACGTGAACATCCATCTCTGCTTTCTTTAATAGTCGCACTAGGATCGGAATCTTGTACGCTGCGATTCCGCCAGTGACGCCAAGCAGGATCTTTTTGGTCACTAACCACCCCCGCTGCTGATTTATTGTCATTGTTTTTATATCAAGGGCATCCAAAGGTGTCAACGAACTTGGTTTCTGCCATAGGCGACCGCACCGTTCCAGGCATTGCAATCAGTAACGGAGCGGGTCAAAGGAAAACTGCGCCTGTTGCCAGATGCCAATGGTGAGAGAGCATTGCCTCGGAACAACCTCTCCTAGCGGGCAATACTGCAAGCGCCGTCAAAGCAGAGTTATCAACAACTGTAAGTAACTCAAATCGGGCAAAAAATCAGGACGCCGCCGCAAGGCAAGATATATCGTTGGGTTATGTATCCTATTGAATATAATATTGGTTTAATGATGCCCCATCCTTGAGCACTCCGCTAAAAACTCTATGGTCTTGCAATCCCAAACGAAGCTATCCACAGGGTTATAATCAGGTTATCCACAAGTTCTGTGGAAATGGGCTGGCCATCGGTCTATCAAGAGCTACGCCGCAGATTTTCCAATAACGATCTATGTATGCTTTGGAGCAGAACGCTTGCACGGACTCTTTCATCTCCCAAGAAAGCACCCCAAAGTGGATCTCAAACAAATCGCCCTGTATGCCAAGCCTCAAGATCATCCAATATCTTTTTCCCGATGGAGTATTTGTCGAAGTGTTCTGGATGCTTCTCGTTGTGATTGTTGAAAAAGGTCTTCAGAAAATGGCCATTAGAGGCCTTTAGGAGTTTATCTTCGCTGAAAACCATTATGTTTAGCGATTTGATGCTCTTTGCCCGCTGCTCTTGTTCTCCGCCTCCGTGGCTTTCAGGAATCAGAACGGCTCGCGTCCCGGTAAGAAGGATTTCGTTAACAATGTTGTATCCAGCCCGACACACGACCAGTTCAGAATGAGCTACGAGGTCGATCAGGTCGGGAGTAAACGTAAGGAATCTTACCTTGTCGCTCAAGGGATGGCTCCTGATAGAGGCAATAGCTGACTGGGCCAAGTAAGGGTCTAGGACCATAACGACCTGACACTGAGAGCTGATCTCACATGAGATGAACAGTTCGAGGAGCTTCCTGGAAAGCTCCACCACGCGGTTGTTTCGCCCCAAAGAAACTAGCACCGTCTTTCGTGACGGCAGTCCAAATCTCTTGAATGTCTCAGCGCGGGGAGCAATCTCAGAGCGTACCTTATTCGTAATCTTACCTAAATACGTTATCTTTTTTTCCAGCTCTGGATCGTTGCCAAGGAACTGCTTATTGATGTCTATGACAGAGCGATCCTCCAGTACGTACATCAAATCATACAGCGACCCAATGTTGATGGACTCGGAGCGATGACGCGGGTTCTGATACGGGATGCGAAGAAGCGGGACCCATTTCATGATCCCCCGGCAGACGTGAACAAGAATGAAATCCATTGGGCCGCCTTTGCGCATCCACTTTTTCATAAGTAGCGGAATCAATTCACTCATTTGTCCTGTCATGTTGTGTTCTATTACGAGTACATCGGGCTGAAAAAAGTCGAAGGTGCTCATAATCACATTTTGCCTGAAGTCAAAAATTTCCTCCAGACCGAATCCCGAGAGATAACGGGACACCATTGGGCTGTCTTGTTTGTCGATATCGAGTTTGATAGAAGGCAGTTTTATGACTTCGATGCCTTCCCGGAAAAAGATCTGCGGAATGGAGGTGCCTGATATTACGAGGAAGTCTATATCCGGACGCCACCGCTTCATGCCCGTGACAAGGGCGAGGGTTCGGAACGCGTGGCCCAGCCCGATGGAATTATGGGTATAAACTAGTATCCTTCGTAAGCTGTTGCCGCTCATCTCACTGCCCAGTCGCCGTTTGGTATGATTGTCTTATACGATCCGTGTCGGTCTGAAGCGATACATCTCTTGGTCTATCCATGATAGGCATACCTATAATGCGCATCCTAGTGCATCACACCCTGTCAAGTCGAGACTCTCCGCAAAATGACACGCAGAAAGGTGTTCTGGAGCGATTTCCCGTAAAGGCGGCTCGCTCTCCGAACAAATCGCCCGTGCGTACACGCATCTCGGATGGAAAGCGCATCCCCTCGGTGGACTTATAGGGTCGGCGGCTTCGCCTTTGAGTATAATCTTTTTTACTTTTATGTCACGCCGTGTGGTGGGTACATTCGACAAGAGCGCTTCAGTGTACGGGTGCCTCGGACGATCGAAGAGAGTTTGGGCCGGCGCATATTCTACTACCTTACCGACATACATAAGCACAATGCGTTGGCTGAAATGCCGCACAAGGCCGAGATCGTGCGAGATAAAAACATAGGCCAATCCAAGTCTGTCTTGAATCTCCAGGGCCAGGTTGATGATCTGAGCCTGGACCGAAACATCTAACGCTGAGGTCGGCTCGTCAGCAACCAGAAGCTTCGGATAGAGGGCCAACGCCCTAGCTATACTTATCCGCTGTCGTTGTCCTCCCGAAAAAGCGTGTGGATATCTGCCCAGATGACTCACCTGCAGTCCTACAACTTCTATCAGCTCACGCACGCGGGCTTCCAGCTCCTTGCCTTTGGCCGCCTTGTTTACCACAAGCGGTTCCGCAAGTATTTCCCTAACCGTCATCCGGGGATTCAGAGAGGCGAAGGGGTCCTGAAAAACCATCTGAATATAGCGACGCAACGGTCTCATTTCCTTGGGCTTTATGCTGCCTATATCCACGCGAGATACTTTGCCTCTGGGGCGAAACCATATGTGGCCGCCCGTGGGGGTGTAACCTCCCATGATCATCCTTCCCACAGTGGTCTTCCCACATCCCGACTCCCCGACCAAACCAAGAGTCTCACCTTCTCGGACGGAAAAGCTAACCCCGTCAACTGCCCTGACGAAGCCAACAGCCTTTTTCAACATTCCCTTGTGAATGGGGAAATGTTTCTTAAGGTCCTGTACCTCTAACAAATATGGTTGGCAGTCCAAGTCTCTTTTATCCTCAGCTCCTGATGCAAATCCTTGGACACGCAACATAGTGTCCCCCGTCAATTTGCGTCAATTCGTAGGGTTGATCGCGGCACACAGAATCGCCTTCGCATTCGTTGCACCTCCCGAAGAACGGGCAGCCTTTTATCTCCACTAGCGGATTAGGCAGGGTCCCTTCAATGGTCGCCAGGGGAGTCCGCACCAGCGTGTCGATACCAGGCACTGACCGCAATAATGCCCTAGTGTATGGATGGACAGGATCCTTGAAAATTACTTCCACAGGGGCGCGTTCCATAACCCTGCCAAAATAGACAACCAAGACATCATCGCTAATGTCGGAAATAACGCCTAGGTTATGGGAAACGAATAGGATAGACATGCCGAATTCTTCTTGTAGTTGTTTAAGGAGATCGATTATTTGGGCCTGAATCGTCACGTCCAGGGCTGTCGTAGGCTCGTCTGCAATGAGAATTCTAGGACGGCAAATTAGTGCCATGGCAATCATAGCCCGCTGTCGCATACCCCCTGACAATTGATGCGGATACACATCTACGAGATACTGAGGTCTTGGAATTCCTACCTTGCCAAGGATTTCTATAGCCCTATCACGCGCCTCAGACTGCGATGCATCGGAGTGAAGACGGAGAGCCTCGATTATCTGACTGCCGATTGTGTGAAGCGGACTGAATGAATTCATAGGCTCTTGAAAGATCATGGCCACGTCACGCCCACGAATTTCCCTCATGGCTCGACTCTGAGAAGGAAGCTGAACGAGATCGATGAGCTGCGACTCTCCATTGGCGTTATCCTGTCCCAAGAGTATTCGCCCGCTGACAATTTTCCCTGGAGATGGCACTATCCTCAAAATCGACTGCCCTATGACGCTTTTGCCGCTACCTGATTCTCCAACGATCCCGAGGCTTTTACCTTTATCCACGGCAAAACTAACGCCGTCCACGGCTCTTACCGTCCCCTCGTCTAAGAAGAAGTGGACCTTCAAATTGTCAACTTCTATCAAATGACTCATGCCAGCTACCTTGAGTAGGGATCCACGGCGTCTCTAAGGCCGTCGCCAACAAAATTGAAGGCCAGAACCGTAGCAATAACAAAGGCAACCGGGATGAGGAGCCACGGATAAAGAGCGATCGTCGTAACATTCTGAGCTTCCTTGAGGAGTACGCCTAGGCTCGTTATAGGGGGCCTCAGCCCTATGCCGAGAAAGCTCAGAGCTGTTTCTGCGAGGATCATGCTTGGGATTGCCAAGGTTATGGTCACGATTATATGGCTTGTAAATGACGGTAACAAATGACGAAATATGATACGAAAATGTCCGGCGCCTGCAAAGCGGGCAGCCAGCACAAATTCCTCTTCTCGCAAGGCCATCAACTTTCCACGAACCATCCGGGCTAGATCTGTCCATCCGATAAGAGAAATGATCAGCGTGATCACGAAATACACCTTAAGACTCGGCCAGTGTGGCGGCATAGCCGCAGACAATCCCATCCACAGTGGAATACTTGGAAAGCAGCGGATGATTTCTATGATCCGTTGAATGATACCGTCAGACAGTCCTCCAAAATATCCAGATATTCCGCCGAAAAACAACCCAAGCCCCAGACTCAACATAACCCCTAGCATGCCTATCGAGAGAGATATCCGGCTTCCATACAGGCAGCGAGAGAACATATCCCGTCCCATGCGATCGGTTCCAAAAACGAAGATCTTGCCAGGTTTTCGTGCACCGAAGAGGTGAACTCTAGTTCTCCAAAATCCCCAAAAATAATAGACATCGCCTTGCACCCAAAATTCGATGGGATGCATAATGTCAGGACACTCAACGTATCTGATTGCCTGAGTTTCCATGTCGATGTCCATGACTAAACCATAAACGAACGGACGGCGCAGTCGTCCCTCCTGGTCTATTACTCGTATCTCGGAAGGAGGAGCGTACACATGTTCGAAGTGCCTGGTATCCTTATCGTAAGGCGACAAGAACTCGCAGAAGACCGCAGTGAAATAAAGCCCAATGATTGCGGCCAAGCCCAGCATGGCCAACCGATGCTTCTTGTATGCCCACCAAACAAGCTGGCGGGCGGACGCATTTAAATACTTTTCCTCCTTTTGGTTCCCCTCGCTCATGCTCCCTCACTCGCTCCGAACCTGATACGGGGGTCCACCCATGCCAAAAGAATGTCAGATACCAGAGTTCCAACGACAGTTAGCGTGCTAAGGAGCATGAGGAAGCTTCCCGCTAAATGCATGTCCTGACTCATCAGGGCGCCTAGAAGCAACGGACCTGACGTGGGTAGATTCAAGACTATGGCAGTGATGGCGATGCCTGAGACTAGTTCCGGGAGCGTCCATCCGATCGTGCTTACTAGCGGGTTAATTGCTACCCTAACTGGGTACTTCAGGATAAGCTTTGTCTCAGGCAGACCCTTGGCGCGAGCAGTAACCACATAAGGCTTCCTCAGCTCGTCCAACAGATTCCCTCTTATGATACGTATGAACTTCGCCGTATGTCCGGTCCCCACGATCATAACAGGAATCCAGAGATGCTTGAGCATGTCAACGAACTTTGCCGCTGTCCAGGGAGCATCGGCGAACTCAGGAGAGAAAAGCCCCCCGATGCTCATTCCCAAGTACGAGTAAGAAAACCAAAGCAAAACCAGAGCGAACAGGAAATTAGGCGTGGCAAGTCCGATGAATCCAATGAGAGTCAAGAGATAGTCAACCCACGAGTACTGGCGAACAGCCGAATAAATGCCGATGGGGATAGCTATAATCCAGGTGAATATAATGGTGCACACAGATATCAAAATGGTCAGCGGAAGTCTTTCTCCTACCAGAGTCGCCACCGGTTTGTTCCATTCAAATGAATGCCCGAAATCCCCGTGAAGAAAATTCCACGCCCACAAAAAATACTGTTCGTAAATGGGTCTATCCAGACCAAACCTGCTTTTAAGAGAATCGAGTTCGGCCTCATCCACGGCCTCACCACTGACGCTGAGCTGAGCCACGTAGGTGGTGAGAAAATCTCCAGGCGGCAATTGGATAATAGCGAAAGAGATAATGCTAATGGCTATCAGGGTCGGGATCATTATTAGCAGCCGCCGTACCACGTAAGCCAGCATATGGATGCCCTTTCTCACACTTGGCGCCCATTTGGGTGGGCGTCAGCGCCAGACTAGTAGATTTGACCCTTACTTGCCCGTTGTGTAACTGAATTGCTCAGGATGTATAGGCCCAGGATTGGGATACATCCAGCTCTGAAAATCCCTCTTCGGAACGTTGATCATTTTTTTGGAGACTACATAGTAATCCGGAGGATCATGCACTATTCCGATAACCCAAAGGTTCTTTTCGTTAGAGTCTATTATGCGGCGAAAGAGTTCTTTTTGCTTTTCGTGAGAGACCGTGCGAAGTATCCGGTTGTACGTCTCCATAAGAATCCTAATGTTATCTGGCGGCTGTTCTCCTCTTTTCCCCCCGGATTGAAACCATTGGGCATAAAGAGGCGCCTGGAGACTTTCCCCGCTGTAGGGGAAATACCACCGAGGATCAAGCAGACATTCTAACCCTCCATCCCCTGACCAAAGGGCTATGTCGTGCTCGGCATTCTGCGTTCTTTGCCGGAACAATTCCATGGACTCTGATTTAACTTCTGTGTTGATTCCCACCGCCTTGAAATTAGATGCAACTATTTCAGCAACGTCAACCCACGATTGAATCGATACCATGACGTCCAGGGATATTCTAAGTTGCTGACCATCTGGCATTAGCCGTTTTCCATCCTTGCCCAGCTTGAGTCCCATCTCATCCATCAGAGCGGATGCAGCAGACGGATCATACTGCGTGTAGGCCTTCTCGTAGGACTCACTGTAGAAGTCAGATTCCTTCAAAGGTGCCGCCTGGCGAGGAATGCCCTTCCCACGATAGACTATCTTGTTGATCTCATTGCGGTTGATCGCAAGAGACAGCGCCCTCCGAAATCGTGGGTCCAACAGGATCTGGCGCATCTGGGGGACCTTGTGATTCAGGTTAGGGGCAAGGAGTACCCCCACCGATGCTGTGGAAGTCTTCGGCACTAGAAAATATTTTCCCTGGGCCGCACTGGCAAGAAGGAGTACGGAATTTTGCATACCGCCCAGGCGCCTGCCTTGCATGTCTATTTCCCCGGCAATAGCCTTCAGAACGATCGTCTGCGATTCTGCTTGAAGATCGTGTACAATCGTGTCGATGTAGGGCAGTTGATTTCCCTCCGTATCCACCTTCCAATAATACGGGTTGCGCTCCAAAACAAACCGTCTGCCCGGCGCAGGTATTTTGGTTATCCAGGCGCACAGTGAAGGCATCTCCGGGTTCACAAACATCCCCCGCTGTATGTCAGACATATCCAGGAACAGTTTCACCCATGTTGATGCCTTTTTTTCTTCAACCAGCTTCTGCAGCTCCTGGGGATCAGCGTATTTCTTGTGAAATCGTTTCAAATAATGTTTTGGCTTTGTGACGAAGTTCATGCCTTGAGGGCACGCGAGCTGCTGAATAAACAAGCTATATGGCTGATCGAATTCAAAGCGAACAGTGTAGTCGTCAATCTTGGTCACTTTGGGAGGCGTTTCAGTGGGCGAGAGCCATTTTGGAACGTTGGGCGTTAAATCTTTGTTAAGGACAATGTCTTCCATATAAAAGAGGATGTCATCGGCCGTGAATGGATAACCGTCGCTCCATCGCACACCCCGAATCAGGTGAAATGTGAGAACCCTGCCTTCTTCTTCAGCTTCCCATTTGTAAGCAAGATTCGGGATCACTTTATAATCGGGGCTCCATCGCAACAGAGGATCGTATAGTATTCTCCTGGCGCCGACGAGATCGGACAGCCCTGTGTAGGCGCGCCGCCAAACTCCGCCGTATGAACCCTGCTTTTCAACAGGGTTCACCACGGCGGGCTGTTCTGGAATGCGGTCTTCCAGCTGCGGCAGCTTTCCTTCGCTCACCAGCTTTTCGAGCTGCGGCGCCTGTTGGAACGCATGTACCTTTTCTTGAAACACCCCCAGCAACGTCATCGAAACCACAAGAAGGGCCACTATCAACAACTTAACACGGGCTCCGCTCTCCATGAGTTCTCCTTAGCTGCTTGACTCCCGTTAACGGGCAAAACTTCTCCAAAGACCTCGCGTCTCCGGTACTCCCGATCTACACAAATACCTCCGCACCATTAATCTGTCCCGATGCATCCTAAAATGGGATGTCATCGTCGGAAGGTGGTGGCGGGTATCTATCATCGAGCCGGCCCGATGGAGGGACTGTTTTACTCTGGGGACCAGGACCGGTTTTTCTCTGAGCTTCTTCGCTTCTCACTTGTTGCGCGCCCGGACCGCCTATCATAATCATATCATTGGCCACGATCTCATAGGTCGTACGCTTATTCCCGTCCTGATCCTCCCATTCTCGGCTCTGAATACGACCTTCTAGGAAAACTTGTTTTCCCTTGCTTAAGTACTCACTGCAAATTTCACCCAGTTTTCCCCACGCCACTATCCTGTGCCACTCCGTGCGCTCCTGATCGGTACCGTCCTGATCTCTCCAACGGTGCGATGTAGCCAGAGTAAACGTAGCCACTGCCTTACCAGAAGACGTGTACCGCACCTCCGGATCTCTCCCCAGATGCCCGATTAACATAACTTTGTTCAACGACCTTTGAGACATGCACGCCTCCGTTTAATCCTTGAGGGAACCATTTGGTCTAATTGGTCCAAAAAGAGTTGATGCAAATGAGTCCGAAACGTTATCCTTGATGAAAACGCGCAGCCTTGTCAAGGCTAAATGGCGCGGCAGAACATGATCCTTCTGCATCCCCTTCCGGATTCTCATTGTGACACAAGACGGTACAATAAGGCAAAGGATAGCTACCATGCTTCAGCTTCAAAGCCTGACAGTCCGTGAAATATCCCAGTGCCTTAGAATAAGCGAAAAAGAAGTGTATGTCCATTTGGAGCATGTGCAGCGTTCTTGCGGCAAAAGGGAAAAGTTGATAAGTGAGCCCGCCCGCTGCCTGAGTTGCGGTTTTGTGTTCCGAAAGCGATCCAAGCTTTCTCCTCCAGGGCGATGTCCTGTATGCCGGTCCGAAGCCATTACAATGCCCTTGTATGGACTGGCTTCACGCAAACACGGTAGCCGGGAATAATGAACCGCAGTGACTTGTGGAGCCGCGAAGAATATCGTAATGTGTACAAAATTTGTGAAAAATGATTTTCTTTAATACATCAATCAGGCCTGCCCGTTGCGCAATAAAAACGGAAAGGAACAAAAACAGTCATGAACAAAGAAGCGGCCGCCGAATATGCATGCGAATTTCAAGAGGACCTGCTCCTACCTTCCCAGGAGCAAAGACTCAGGGTAGCCATAGCCGACATGGTGAAATCATGTCAGGATGAAAGGACAGTGGACCACGTAGGCGCTGCCCTTATCCCCTCGAAGGACGAGATAATTCGCATACTTAACATACTACAGGACGTGTTGTTCCCGGGATTTTTCGGTAAACAAGAGCTAACACACTCCACGCTGGAATTCCACCTCGGTAATCAGATGGTGACGTTATTTGAACTCTTGGCCCAACAGATATCCCGGAGTATTCGCCACGAGTGTCGTCGAACAGACAGCCTCTGCATGAAATGCGTTGAAAAGGGGAGGGAAGAGTCGATCCTGTTCCTAGAGAAACTGCCGCTTCTGCGCCAGAGACTCTCCAGAGACGTCAAAGCTCACTACGACGGCGATCCCGCATCAAAGAGCCTCGACGAAATAGTTTTTTCGTACCCAGGCCTCTACGCCATCTTTGTATATCGATTAGCTCACGAACTCTTTATAAAACACATCCCCCTCATGCCCCGAATCATGACCGAGCGTGCGCATTCTCTTACCGGTATAGACATCCATCCGGGCGCGACCATAGGGTCCGATTTCTTTATTGATCATGGCACTGGGGTCGTTGTAGGCGAGACGACCTCGATTGGAGACCGCGTACGTATTTATCAGGGTGTCACCCTCGGTGCGCTTTCTGTCCCTCGTGAGTCCGAAGGAGGAAATTACCTGAGAGGCCGAAAACGCCATCCTACGATAGAGGATGACGTCACCATCTACGCGCAGGCCACGATATTGGGAGGCGAAACGGTGATCGGAGCGCGCTCTGTAATAGGAGGTAATGTGTGGTTAACCAGTTCGGTCCCTCCCGATACGACGGTCTTGATAGAGACGCCTCGTCATGTCTTCAAGGCCGAGAGTTACACGCCGAAATGATCAACAGCCGGGTGCAGCCTTTCCGAAAGAAAGAAATGTTTGATTTCTTGACAGAAGGTTTGATAAATATGACAAGCTATCACGGGGCGGTTCATGTTAAAAAAAAGGTGGTCACCTTGTGCTGCCCACATTGCCCTGGGCCTCACGCATCCTAAAGTGAGTGTCCACATCTTTTTGTGTTGCAATAAGGCACATACTTTATAAAACTGGTAGGACATTGATTGCCCGACACCCTAGGACGAACGGAGATCGAGAGTGGCAAGAATTTTTTACGAAAAAGACGCAGACAAAAAAACGCTGATCCGCAAAACCGTCGCGGTAATCGGGTATGGAAGTCAGGGACACGCTCATGCTCTTAACCTTAGGGATTCAGGAATAAAGGTTCTCGTTGGACTGAAAAAAGACAGCAAGCGATGGGACAAGGTTGTTAAAGACGGACTTAGGGTCTTGGAGGTGGAAGAGGCTACCGCCAAAGCAGACGTGGTAATGATATTGGTACCTGACGAGGTGCAGGCTGCCTTGTACAATATGAAAATAGAACCTCATTTGAAGAAGGGAGCCTGTTTGGCCTTTGCACACGGGTTTAACATCCACTTTGGCCAGATCGAACCGGCCGTCCATCGTGATGTGTTTATGGTGGCTCCAAAAGGACCCGGACATTTGGTACGACGCATGTACAAAGAGGGTTTTGGAGTGCCAGCCCTTCTGGCGATACACCGAGATGCGAGTGGCAACTGCCACAAGATTGGCCTCGCCTACGCGGCCGCAATAGGTGCTGCAAAAGCGGGCGTCATAGAAACCACATTTGCTGAAGAAACAGAAACAGACTTGTTCGGAGAGCAGGCAGTGCTGTGCGGCGGCATGACCGCCCTGGTTCAGGCCGGATTCGAGACGCTTGTGCAGGCTGGTTATCAGCCAGAGATAGCGTACTTTGAGTGCCTCCACGAACTCAAGCTCATCGTTGACCTGATGTATGAGGGCGGAATCGAAAGGATGCGCTACTCAATCAGTAATACCGCTGAATATGGTGATATGACGCGAGGTCCGAGGATTATAGGACCTGAAGCCAAAGCCAAAATGGCCGAAATCTTGTCCGAGATTCAGTCCGGCGTTTTTGCCCGGGAATGGATCCTTGAAAATCTGGCGGGTCGTCCGCTTTTCAAGGCCGGCGAACTGCGCACTTCTGAACATCCTATTGAAAAAATCGGGAAACAGCTTAGGGCGATGATGCCCTGGATAGCAAAATCTCTTGAAGAAACGTGACATCATGAACTCATCGTGTTTTTTTACGTCGAATAGTCGGCCGAGGCATTCACCAAAAGGACTTACGAAGGCTCGACGCGACGGGCGTGCAAAGAACATGTTGTCTCAATACCTTGCGTGACAAACGAACCAATTTGGCGCGGTCCATGCGTTTTAGCTGAGTGCCGTTATGTAATTGTCTGAATGCTTGTGAGGCGTTACCATCGCATTTGCACAAGGCGCGGTTAGTTTGCGTTCGCGAAGCTAGGGACTTGTGTTCACTAGCGTGAAAGCGCTTTTCCACACAATGGCACGAGGTGCAAGCGAATCAGTAGAGTCGCGGACCAAGGTAGCGGAAAGGATTATTCTCTTATGATTAAAATGCTTAGCATTAAGAATTTCAAAAATTTTCGAGACGTCGAGTTTGACGTTCGGCCCTTAAATGTCTTTATCGGCCCCAACGGAACAGGCAAATCAAATCTAGGAAATTTGCTGCTGATGCTGAGCTTCCTAGCCTCAGGTCCTTTCAGCAGCGCTTTCGGCCCAGGACCCTTCACGTTTCGTCAAACGTTGAGCAGGCGAGAAAAGACAGATCCGAATCCTCACGAGCAGGACCTTAATATTGAAATAACACTCGAAATAGATGGCATAAATTACAACTACACAATTATTTTCAGTGAAATTAGACGAAACGAGTACCTGATAAAAGAGGAAACTCTAAACGAAGTACAAGGGGAGATACTGTTCACCATAGCTGATGTGAAGGCCCGTGAATCCAAGATGGCACAAATGAGGAAGGGCCACGCATGGAATGACGCAGAGAAAAGAATACGCAACGTAGCTCAGTATCTATCTAAGATCAAAAGGTATCGCTTTGTACCGGATCTCATCAAGAAGCCTTCGAATGTGCAGGACTCATATTTACTGGACCATACGGGAGAAAATCTCGCCGCAGTCCTCCACCATCTGGAAAAAAACCATCCTGATCACTTCCAATGCATAGAACAAGAGATTTGCCGAACCGTCCCAGACGTACGAAGGATTTTTACGCCTCAGTTGGGCGATGCCAACCAAGTGGGTATAGGTGTAGAAGAGAAGACAAAATCCGGATACTTTGTGGGCCCACAATTGTCCGATGGCTTTCTCGTATTTCTCGCTTTGTGCACGCTCTTCAATTTGCCGGATCAACCGCGCATTTTCTTCGTAGAGGAGCCGGAGGCGTACCTGAATCCAAATCGGCTCCGTGTCATATACGATCTCGTCCATAAATTCGCCGCGATGAATCCGACAAGACAAGTTCTCATGAGTTCACATTCGCCGTATTTCATAGATTGGTCCGAGGATCGGCCCGAAGAACTAACCCTTATGCAAGAAGTGAACGGGTGGGCGGAATTGCGTAACTTGAAAGATATAAAAGACTTGCGATATTTCCTTGAAGAAGATGAATGGGGTCAGGAGTGGGTGACAAAATTCTTCAGAACAGACTACGCCGTGGAGGCCAGCGAGACGACCAATCAATCTGAATATGCCGGTAACTCGGAAGAGGACGATGTTTGAAAATAATTCAGAGGTTAGGACACGAGCAGGCAAGTCAGTTTCAGGGCAAAAGCCTGGTTAAGCTTAGTCACGGCAAGAGATCCAATAGACCATTTACTATCAAAACTATGACCATCAAATCCAAAAATTGACAGGTTTCCTCGACAAAAAAAAACTAGCACAACTCATCTTATCATGTTAAATATGGTTAAGCCGTACTCACACCATCGCACTAAGCCGATCAATTATAGACTTAATCAAGGAGCAGAATGATGGAGACTATCCTTCAGTTTTTGACGTATGCGGCGGGTCTGGTTTTCATTGTGGCTTTCGCAGCCAAGCTGTTGAAGTATGCGACGATGCCAATGCACGTCCGTTGGGAACTATACCCGATTCCGCACGAGGGAAAAGAGTGGGGAGGTTCCTTCTACGAAGAAGTGGATCACTGGAAAAAAACGCGCCACAAAAATCAACTGGCCCAATATAGATTCATGGTCCCTGAGATTCTGTTTATAAGGGCGCTGTACGAGGACAATCGCTCAATGTGGTATTGGTCGTTTCCATTCCACTTTGGCCTGTACCTCTGCATAGGAGGGCTTGTTCTTTTGGCCATCGGGGCTGTCCTCCAGATAGCCGGGCTCCCGCCTGAGTCATCCGCGTTGGGTAGTTTTGTCCAATCCTTGACCACTGTATTCGCTGTTGTGGGTTACGTCCTCGGCACCATAGGAGCCATTGGACTTCTTATCAAAAGAGCAAGCGATAAAGAACTCTCAGAATTCTCCGCTCCAATAGACTACTTTAATCTCGCATGGCTTGCTGCAATATTTGCAACGGGCTTCCTCGTCTGGATGCAGGACCCCGGATTTACTACAGCCCGCGATTACCTCGTAAGCCTCGTCACTTTTACCTCCATGAAGAAACCCATGGGCGCGCTCCATGCAATCAACCTCTTGCTGTTTATCGGTTTCTGGGCTTATTTCCCCTTCACTCACATGACCCACATGGTTTCAAAGTATTTCATGTGGGACAAGGTCAAGTGGGACGATGATCCAAATGTGGGGGATCCTGGGATGGACGCCAAGATTAAGAAATACTTGGGATACCCCGTAACCTGGTCAGCCCCTCACATTGGAGCCGAAGGTGGGCGAAAGACCTGGGCAGATGTAGCCACCTCAAACCCGTGGGCAGAAGAAGCCAAAGAAAAGAAGTAATGGGAGGATTTCGAAATGAAGCCTGAAGAGATATCCAAGCCGGCTGAGCAGCTTGTTAACATCAAACCCGAAGACCTGGCGAAGCTGCCCCCGCCTTATGATACATATACAGAACAACCGCTTGCAGAGCTCACTCCCGCCCAAAAAGAGAAGTGGGAGCACTCTCTTGACGGAATATCCGCCGTCAACCTTCCCAAGCCGCAGTCCCCAGAGGAAGAGAAGAAGTTGGTAGAGGCGTTCCTCAGAGGGTTAGAAAAATTGATGACTAAGGAGGATAATTGGACATTTCTCCAGCCGCTCATGCTTTCGATGGATTATTGTGCAAAATGCCAGACATGCGCGGACGCCTGTCCGGTGTATGAAATGAGCGGGAAGAAAGACATATACAGGCCGACTTTTCGTGCGGACGTCCTCCGGAAAATAGCGAAAAAGTATCTCACAAAAGGTGGAAAGATCTTGGCGGGGTTCAGGGGGCACGACATAGACCTTAATTGGGATACGGTAGCTCGTCTCGCTGAACTATCCTATCGCTGTACACTGTGCCGTCGTTGTACTTCGGTCTGCCCTGTGGGAGTGGACAATGGCCTCATAACACACGAGCTGAGAAAAATCTTCAGTCAGGAGTTGGGCATTGCCGCAGCTGAAATCCATGAAAAGGGCTCCGTAAAGCATCTCAAATTCGGATCCAGCACGGGCATGATCAAGGCTGCCGTCGAGGATATCATCGAATACCTCGAGGATGACATCGAGGAAAAGACTGGCAAGCGCATCAAGATTCCGGTGAACAAGAAAGGCGCGGATATCCTTCTGATTCACAATGCCGGCGAATTCATGTCGTGGCCGGAAAATCCCATGGCTTTTGCCATCCTTTTTGATGCAGCTGGCATCAACTACACCATATCCACAGACCTGGTAGGGTATGACGCGGTCAATTACGGCTTGTGGTATGACGACGTGCAATTCGCGAGGGTGGCGCTAAAACACCTTGAAGTGGCCAAGGAACTCGGCGTACAAAAGATCGTTATCGGAGAATGCGGTCACGCTCACAAAGCCCTTTCAGTCATTGCCGATAGGCTTTTGCCGGGTCAGCAGATGTTACCCCGGGAAAGTTCTTACACTCTGCTGTGGGATATCGTAAGAAGCGGAAAAATTAAATTCGACGCCTCAAAAAACGACTTCCCTGTCACTCTTCACGACCCATGCAACGTCGTAAGACTAATGGGGGTAGTGAAACCCCAGAGGGAAATACTCAAGGCAATCACTCCGCCCGGTCGTTTCCGTGAAATGACTCCTCACGGGGTCAAAAACTACTGTTGCGGCGGCGGTTCAGGGTTTGCCATCATGGGCTCCGGAAACTTTCCCGACTGGAAAAGAGCCGTCTCAGGACGAAAGAAGCTCTCCCAGATACTCGGCGCGTTCCAGGGGGAAATGGACCCATCCATCCGTAAAATGCTATGCGCTCCTTGTTCCAACTGCAAAGGCCAAATCAGAGACCTGTTGGAATACTACGAAGTCTTTGAGAAGACAGGTATTTGGTACACCGGCATGGTGGAACTCATGGTCAACGCCATGGTCGATCAAGAAAAGCCTTTCATCGAGTGGCCGGACGATGAGGATGAAGACGACATGTAAAACCACGGCCTCTCTGTGCCAGTCACAAGGAGGCGAAGCATCGGCCTGGTGAAATGGCATCCCTGCGCCAGCCCTGAAAGCTCAGCTTTTTACAATGTTACCGGAGAGCGGTGATAGCCTTTGAGAGACGAAAATGAAGAGAAGCGGTCCCGCAACGGACCGCTTCTCTTCATTTTACACATGCCTCTAAGTTCTAGAGTTCCCTAAGGTACACCAATTGCTCAAGGAAATGGCCGGATGGTCAGCGCTACCCTAAATTCCCTTAGGCTGGAACCAGAACTGTCAAATACTATGCGCGTCTTGGCAAACAACGTACCCTCTTAGCCTTCAGAGTGGTGTCTTGCGGCTGGCCGACGCAGAGCCTAGTTCGGCAAAGAATAATTGAGTCAATAATTTCTTTCCACGTTCAGGAAACAGCCAAACTCCCCTTATTCGACCTCGGAGTCGGATACGCCGCATTGAGCGAGTAGTTTTGTCCAGCGTTCATTCACACGGTCCTGAATATAGGCAGTTAGCTTTTCATCAAGGTGGCGGTATCTACCCTGTCCTTTGAAATAATCGGCCACAGGTTTGAGTTGCTTGGGCTTTCGGTTTATTTTCCACACGCCGTTTTCAACCTCGTAAAGAGGGAAAATTCCTGTATCCACTGCCAGCTTACCGTATTCAATGGCTTTGTTAGGTGGTATGCGCCAGCCGGTTGGGCAAACCGACAAAATATGGATATACGCTGGACCATTGAAGGTCTTGGCTTTTTGAACTTTTGCAATAAGGTCTGTATAAAAACTCGGGCACGCTGTGGCTGCATACGGGATGCCATGGGCTGCAGCAATTCCCGTCATGTCTTTTTTCCATGTCATTTGTCCCGCCGGATGAACCCTCCCCGCTGGCGATGTAGTCGTCGAAGCTCCAAATGGGGTGGAAGAAGACCGTTGAATACCGGTGTTCATGTATGCTTCGTTGTCCACACACACGTAGATCACCTTGTGTCCTCGCTCAAGCATGCCTGATAGTGCCTGTATGCCGATGTCGCTGGTTCCCCCATCACCACCCATTGCCAGTATAGTAACGTCCTTGTCCGGGATTCGGCCCTTTCTTCTGAGAGCTATCATGGCTGATTCGATGCCAGAAGCGACAGCGGCAGCGTTTTCAAAAGCTACATGTATCCACGGAATGTTCCAGGAAGTAAGGGGGTAAGGCGATGAAATGATCTCCATACACCCCGTCGCCATGGCCATAACTGCGTCGGCCCCGATGGCCTTCAGAGTGTGGCGTACGGCTAACACCTCTGCACACCCCTGACAGGCTCGATGCCCTGAGTTGATGAACTCTTCAATGGGAAAATTCTTCAGGGGTCTTATGATCTTTTGTTTTGTCGGTTCAGCCATCTTGTATCTCCCTATAGTCTCAGGCGCTAGGAGCGCACTCCATAAAGTCCGTAATCCGTAGCTTGGCCTTCCTGGGCCAACTCGAGCATTGCCGCCACGTCTTCAGCGGTCACGTCTCTACCCCCAAGACCTGCCACCATGCACCTAATGTTAGGGCGATTGGGTTCGTGATACATCAGCGCCCTCAGCTCAGAGGTGACCGGCATATTTGCAGCGCCGGGTGAAACGCACCGATCAATCACAAGAACTTCCTTCACCCGACTCAATGCCTGCTTAAGCTGCTGAACCGGCAGCGGCCGCCACAACCGAATCTTAAGTAAACCAACTTTCTTGCTCTGCTGTCGGAGAATATCTACCGCAAGTGAAGCAGTCTCGCAAAGAGAACCCATGGCAACGATAAGCGTATCTGCGTCATCTGTCATGTACTCCTCTATCGAGGAATATTTCCTGCCAGTGAGCGCTGCCAACTCTTCCCATGCCTTGTTGATGACTCCAAACGAAGCCTGCATTGCTTGGTCATGGGCCATGCGCTGCTCAGCATAAATTTCCGGCATGCCAAACGCGCCGAAGGTGACCACCTTGTCTGGATGTAAAGTATGAATTGGCTTGAATGGCGGCAAATACTGCTTGACCATATCCGGCGTCCAGAATTCGATAGGTTCAATAACATGGGTGAGGGAGAACCCGTCCACGTTGATGATCACAGGGAGCGATACTGAACGGTCTTCGGCTACCCTGTACGCGTGGAAGATGGCGTCATACACTTCCTGACCGTTCTCGCAGAAAACCTGAATCCATCCGCTGTCCCTCACCATCATAGCATCCGAGTGGTCGTTCCAAATGGAAAGCGGCGCACTAAGGGCCCTATTGGCAAGGAACATAACTACCGGCAACCTCATGGATGAGGCAATGAAGACGATTTCTGCCATGAGCGCTAGCCCTTGCGACGCTGTGGCCGTGAAGGTTCTTGCGCCGGTAGCGGCGGCGCCGCAGCACACGCTCATGGCCGAATGTTCAGACTCCACCGGCACAAATTCCGCGTCTAGTTTCCCTTCAGCTACTAACTCGGAGAGGTGTTCCACGACGTGAGTCTGAGGCGTTATTGGATAAGCTGCGATAACGTCCACATCGCAAAGTCCCACTGCCTCGGCCGCTGCAATAGATACCTCCATCCCAACTCTATGACCCATCAGTTCCCCTCCTCCACGATGGAAATGGCCGACGCCGGACATTCATAAGCGCAGATGCCACATCCTTTGCAGTAGTTGTAGTTCCAAATAAATACATTCTTTTCGTAATCAGGAGAGATGGCCGCGTCAGGGCACATAATAAAGCAACGCCAGCACCTGATGCATTTCTCGGTGTCGCAAATCGGTTTTTGGGAACGCCACGTGCCGGTAGGGTAACATGAAGCATTTCCTGGTTCGATAATCGTCCCGCCCTGCTCGATCTCCTGCCACTTTATCTGATCCATCTGTTTGGCCACTGTTTCCTCCACAATTTGATCGAAACGACCTTCGAGTCTGTTGACTCCTATGAACTATGCTTAAGCATAGACTTCGGTCTCACTCCATGCCCTTTTCATTGCCTCGATGTTTTTTGCAGCAATCTTCCCAAATCGACGCCGAAATGGTTCAACGAGGGCTTCTATGTCCAGGACCTCGGTCGCCTTGACCAGAGCGCCAACCATAGTGGTGTTGGTTATGGGTAGCCCTATGGCCTCCCTAGCTATCTTGCTTGCGTCAACTATTGCAAGCTTGCCCCGATAAGAAAGCTGTTTCCTAATGGCCTGTGGGGCGTGAGATGTATTGATGACCAGTACGCCATTTTCTCGAATTCCATCGGTAGGACTAGAAATATCCAGAAGCGACGGATCGAGCACTATGACCGCGTCAGGGTTGTACACCTTGTACCGTAAACGGACTTTGGCATCGTCAACCCTGGCAAAGGCCACAACCGGCGCGCCCCTTCGTTCCGGGCCAAAACTCGGGAAGGCAAGAGCATACTTACCCCGATCTATTGCCGCCTGGGCGACCAGTTCCGCCGAAGTGACAGCCCCCTGTCCACCTCTCCCATGAAATCTCATTTCTATCATGATCACTATTCTCCTCGATGGGCTCTAGTCGAAACCACTCTCATTTTCGTCCCCGCCCTGTAACCATTCTTCATTCATATCCGCCTCGAGCATCCTCATGCACCCCATGATGTGAAACTTGGCTTCAGCCAGTTCGAGGATTTCTGAGGGCAACAATTCTTTTTTCTTGAGATACGAATCAATGCGTGCGTTGAGCAAAGTTAGATGCCGCATGTCGGTTTGGTGAAAATTCTCTGTGGGCTCCTCCTTTTCCGCAAACTTGCCAACAGCTCTCAGAAGCTTCAAATCCCATTCGTCCTTTTTCTTCCACCGCGCCACGGTGGCGGGATGGACTCCCAACTGCATAGCAAGATCCCGATTGGTTATCCGGCCGCGATCCGTCAGGAATGCCTGCTCTGCAAGTTTCCGTTGCTCATTCTTCTTCATGAGTGAACCTTTGCAATCTCGTCTCCACCATAGTTGACAAACGCATACCGCGCACATAATACCTTTATCAGATCAGTGTAGTCCGAACAAGAGCAATGAACAATAATATTACAATGGTGGCTCTTTTGTCGATTACAAAGGCGTAGAAAGTCATTCAGCACAAGAGCGTAGCAATGGCAATAGACGAGCACTTTCTACACACCTTACCTACGAGCCCTGGCGTCTATATAATGGAGGATGCCGCCGGCGCCATCTTGTACGTGGGCAAAGCCGGTAACTTGAGAAATCGCGTCAAAAACTATTTCACCCCAGGCGCAGACGAAAGACCTTCGGTGACGTTTCTCCTACAACGTGTCCACACAGTTCGGACTATACTCACAGAGACAGAAAAAGAGGCCTTAATCCTTGAAAATAATCTCATCAAAGAACACCGTCCTCGCTATAACGTCAACCTCAGGGACGACAAGTCGTTCTTTTCCCTGAGACTCGATCAATCACACCGGTTTCCGAGATTAACCCTTGTGCGGACTCAGAGAATCAAAAGAGACGGCGCCCGATACTTTGGGCCATACACATCGGCCAGAGACGCAAGGATTACACTGAATCTCTTGCTTAGGCTCTTCCCCCTGCGTCGATGCTCGAATCGTCAATTCGCAACTTCTACACGTCCGTGTCTGAACTTTCAGATGAAAAAATGTCTTTCTCCGTGTACCGGCAAGGTGACTCGTGAAGAATACGATCGCGTGGTGAGAAGAGCTGTCTTGTTTCTACAGGGAAACTCAGACGAACTCGTAAGTCAATTAAGAAAAGACATGGAGGACGCCTCCGAATGCCTTCATTTTGAAGAGGCTGCTCGCATAAGAGATCAACTGCACGCGGTGGAGCGAACAATAGAAGCCCAGAATGTTGCCTTCTTTCACAATAAAGACCAGGATGTGGTGGCCTTCACAGAACCAGAAGAAGGACTCTACATCATGACGATCCTCTCTCTCCGCCGTGGAAATCTGTTGTCGGAAGAATCATTTGTCATTCGGAACCGCGCCTTGGATCGCACAGAGATTCTCGGCTCCGCCCTTCGGCAATACTACCACGGGGCATCTACCATTCCAGGAGATATCCTCCTATCTGAACCTATTGACCAACAAGAATTGATTGAATCGTGGTTGACCAGCGTAAAGGGCGGAAGAGTATGCACCAAAGTCCCTTCGAGAGGACGGGGTGTCCGGCTAATCGCCCTGGCAACGAAAAATGCCAATGATGCTTACCAACGGGATAAACAGCGGACAACAGCAACCGGGATTCTTCAGAACATCGCGAGAAGATTTGGACTGTCAGATCCCCCAACGGTTATCGAAGCGTACGACATCTCAAATACGGCCGGAGTTCGGCCCGTGGGGGTCAAAGTTTCGTTCACCGAGGGAAAGCCGCAGACATCACTCTATCGCAGATATCGTATAAAAGGTTTTACGGATCAAAACGATCCAGCGATGATTCACCAGGTCGTCTCACGTCGAATAGCGCGTCAAGAACACGATCCACTTCCTCACCTCATGTTAATCGACGGGGGAAAATCTCAGCTCAATGCCGCCCACGCGGTTTTGAGGACCATCCAAAACGGCCTTAACGTGTTCCTCGTGGCAATCGCGAAAGGCAGGAATGACGGCGAATCAGATTGTTTCTATGTCACCAACAGGAAAAATCCGTTATTGTGCAGACCTAACGATCCGGTTCTCTTGTTTCTTATGAAAGTACGGGATGAAGCCCATCGATTTGCGCATGCCTACCATTCGAAGTTGAGGGGGCAAGCAATCCGGGAATCATGGTTGGACGCCGTGCCCGGAATTGGTCCTAAAAAGAAGCAGGTCCTGCTAAAGACCTTCGGCAGCGTCCGCAATCTCCTCGACTCCTCGGACGAAGCCATTCTGTCCGTAAATGGTATAGGGAAGAAGGACTTGGAGCGCCTGCGCCTTTACTCAGGGCTCCTTGCCGGAGGCCGAGGCGAGACATGGGGAAGGGAATAGGGTAGGGGTATCTCTGCCCCCTCTCGATTCAATTGGAGGTAGTGGACATACTCATCCCCGTCCCCATTTGAATCTATGAAGATGTCAGCCAAATGTCCTGCAGACAAGTTGGGGAGTTCAAAATCCGCTGTCATCCACTGCCCTGTATTTCGCTTTTGCACGGTTCCTCCGCTTCTGAGCCCTCCTTTGGTCATATACAACACTTTCCACGAATCCATACCTACATCGGCATATATCACGATCAATCGAGGCTTGTCTCCGAGAATTGCTTCCCTGTCTATCTGAAAAGCTGCGTAAGCGTGCTGACCTGAACCGTACGTCCGTCTGCATGGCAGTCCCAGAAAGTCCCCCAAAGGGACCGTCTTGGCAGTAACCGATATTTGTTGCTTTCCCATTATTAACCTCGTCTCGGCTTCGACTTCAATCTCTTTAAGGCCAAACTCGTAATTCTTTTTCCCAGTCTCGGCAACCGAGTCAGGATTTGTTTGTCTGAGCAGAGTCCAGACCGACTCTGATGACCGTACGCTGCTGCCCAAAAAATAATTAGTAAAGACAAAAACATCTTGTAAACCAGGATCTTCGAGCAAAGAGGTGTGTACGAATAAAAAAGAAGCTTTTTCACTCACGGCGTTCATGCAAGAGAGGCGAGCATCAACTTTATCGTTCGTCAGCTCAAAGGCGAGGGGCACCTTGCCGATGTATTGTCGGAATATGCCGACAGCCGAGTCCTTGTCTGGTTGGTCTCTTAAACCCCAAAGATAGGAATTATCAGGCGAAAGGCCGTTAAACTGTATTCCTATGCCGTTGGCCGCCGCGTAGGAGGCAACTTCTTGCATTGGGCCGGTCCAACGCCGCCCCGGAAGATCCGAGGACATGATCATTACAAAGAGAGGCGTTTTCTGAAAATGCTTCTTGTAGATGTCTATTATCGAGATGCACGTGGCTGTCCACCGAGCTGGACTAAAATCGTGTCTGAGCCAATCAGGGCCCTCAATACACATTTCTCCATATCTTCCAATGCCGACTTGAACAGCCTCGATGGCAGGATCGCCATCGAGCTTAGGTGCCACCCTACCAATCAACCCCTCGAGCGCCTCCAGATACCGAGGATCCCAATAAAGAGGTGTCCATCTCGGAGCGTGGTCTGTAGTGTCTAGCACTCGGGGAACGCCCCGACTGTAAACCCAGGCCGGAGTAAGCTCCGCGGAAACAATTCTAACAATTAGCTTCTTACCATAGTCTTTTGCCCGAGAGCGTATCGTCCGGATAAATGACATATCAAGAGAGCCCTCTTCTGGCTCCAGCGTATTCCAACCAACGTACGCAACCACTCCACCAACGAAAGATGACGACAAAATTCGATCATCCGCCTGCCACACCCCGTACTGGTAAAGACCTGCCGCCTCTGAAACAACACTGAAACAGACGGGAACGAATGGTGCCAATATCCAAATCAATACAAATGTGCGAAAAGGTTTCTGACCCATGGCATTCTCGACAACGGTTCAGGATGCGCAAGTTATCTCGAACTATATTCTTAGTGGACTCTTATAGTCCCTCTTCTACGTAAAACTACCGACTTAGCTGACCCTTGGAGTCCATGATCTCGTGGTAGACGCGCTGAATGCCTGCTTGTGTGTTCTGTACATTGAAATATGCGACAACTCGCTTCCTTGCTTCTCGGCCTAGCCTTTCCCGCAGGGCCGGATCCTCGATCAATGATATCTCAGCCTCTGCAAGGCCCTTGCTATCCATGCTTTTCACCAACAAGCCTGTATGACCATCTTCAATAGCCTCGGGTATGCCTCCAACTGGAAAGGCCACAACAGCTCTCGAACATGCCATTCCCTCGAGTACCGTATTCGGAAAAGAATCTTGTATAATAGAGGGCACTACTAATGCGTCGCATGCAGTCATAAGATCACTTACGTCTCGTCGAAAACCCGTGAAAATAACGTCTAGCCTGGCCTGGGTTGCCTGTCTGTGCAACTCCGCCAAGAAAAGCTGCTCTTCTGAAGACCACGCCTCCCCAACCACGAGCCAGCGAGTCAGAGGATATCGCTCATGGACCATGATTGCCGCTCTTACGAAATGATCATGGCCTTTGGTCGAACTTATCCGCCCGAATATGCCGAATACTGTATTCTGATCATCCCATCCAAAAATCCCTCGAACTCTTGAAGCGGTCTTGGGATCCCATCTGAAAGCTTCTGAATCTACACCGTCATAAACTGTGGAAACATTAGATAAGTTAGAAAACTGGACGCAGCATGCATTAGATACGGTAATGAGACGAGATACACCGTGCCGAGCGAGGAAATCATAAACGGCCAGCCAATATTTGGAGGAAAGGATGTCACGCACATGCCAGACAACGGCTATACCAGTGATTTTTCCCGCGAGATATGTCGGAAGACGAGTGAGAAGGCTGTTGGCGTGGATGATATCGACAGATTCTTGGCGCACCAAGCTCCCTATCTTCCGAGCAAGGACAGCCGCTCTTACCGTGTGCCACAGAGTCAGAAAAGGATTGGGAAGACTCATTCCAAGTATCGCAGTTCGGTTGCTTTGGTAGTCCAAAAAGCGGACCCTGAATACTTGCGCGTTGTACCGCTCCGCTTCATGAGCCAAATCTCCGTCAGGGCACACTAGAAAAGGCTCGTATGTGGAACGGTCGAGATTACTTATCATGCGCAGCAGGCATTGCTCAGCCCCGGCTATCTTGGAAGCATGATTCACGTAAAGTATCCGATAAGGAAGTCGCTCCTGACTCATGGGTGCGCCTAATTTCTGACACGCCGCTCGTCGGCCCAGTTTGTACGGCCTACCAGTTGCTCCATGACTACCAGCAGACCCAACTCAAAGCCTAGGATGGGGTTCATAAAATACTGCCAAAGTGTTGGTTGAAAAATGCCCGTAAACGCGTAGGTTGGTATGGTGGCCAGAATCCCCAGCGCAACCCCTTTGTACAAAGGGTTTCTCACGCTTTTTACCAGCCGCAAGGCTAGAAAAAAGGCTCGGCACAAGACGAATAGCGTGAGAATAGTACCTACTAGTCCCATTTTGTACAAATAGAAAAGCCAACTGCTATGGATGTAAGTGACGTCATACTTATATTCCCAGACCCATTTCGGATCGTTGGACCACTTTGCGCCAAACCAGTGCCCGGTGATGGGCCGAGCCAATATCCCCGATCTCACAGCCTCTGCTTCAAACAGCCTTCGCTCGAGAGATTGGTCAACATCGGTCTTTTTCTTGTAAATCCCTGAGAAACGTTCTGCTATGGGATCCAAAATTTTTTTCTGTCCCGCCTCTGTCTGGGCAAGAGAAAATAAGATTAAGGACAGCAAAACGACCCCTGCAAGTCCTGCTGCGATGATTTTGAGCTTCTTTGTCCCCGGGGCAAGGATGATGATGGGGATCATCCCGACAAAAAAGGCTACGATTTGAGTTCTAGCCTGAATAAGGAGCAAGTTGACGGCTAGCAGGGCCGTCAATATAACTAGACAAATCTTCGTCCTGGAGTCCTTCAAGAACAATATCAACCCGATTGAAATAAAAAGGAGTGTGTTAACCCAATCCTGCGACCCCAGGGTGAAGCGGGGGAGAAGGGACTGGCCAAGGTCAACCGTGCCCATGGTGAAGTACTCGATGGTTTTCCTGCCCTGAACAAAGATTGACAGCCCAATAGCAAAGGTCACAAGATAAGCATATGTGAATGACTTCAGCACAAAAACAAGCGACGCTTCGTTGCGAACCAAGAAAACCGTTAGATAAAATATGCATAGATACAGTAACGGTCGGGCCTCTATCATGCTCTTTTTGACTTCGTGGCCCGACAAAATGCCCATGACCAGGCAGATGGAAGACCACAAAAGCAGGAGCAAGAGTGGAGCGCCAAGCCTATTTCGAGGATAATAGACATCTCGCCCAATGGTCCATTTGAGGACCGCTGTGGTAACCATGAGTGCGTACAGCAGGTCCGTAGCGCTGATTGTCCCGCCTGTTATAGGAATAGTAAATCCCAAACGCTGGCCCCTGTCTATGACAAATACGATGTTCACCACCCATAAAATGGCCATGAGGCCATAAAGGGGCCGGATGACGAAAAACGTAGCTATTAACAACGCCAAAATAGCCCCTAGCCCCATGAGCGACTGAACGGCAATGAGGCATCCCGCTGCGACTGAGATTGCCAGCGCAACTATGTTCAGATTGTCTAACGCAAAGCGGTTTTTCCATACGTCTTGGATTTGCGCGGCGTCAATTGAGGACACTTTTCCTCCACTTTAGTGGGACATCGAAAGTCTGAATTCCGTATATCGTGAACACGCCACCAGTCTCCACATCACTAAGTTCAATCGACCGCAGACTTCTCGTTCAGCCCAAAAAAGCGACTAAGGACTTTCAGAGGCGTCTTTTCGAGCAAATCTAGCATGATCCTCTTATCTTGATCGCTAATTAGGGATGACTTTAAGAGAACGAAGCCAAAAGTCACCCCGTAACCCACTGCTGCCAACACAAGGACCACTAAGGCCATTATAAAACTCACCGTGGCCTCAAACGACCACAGTGCAGCGCCAATGGGCGCAAAGCAGATCAAGCTCATGGAAAATACTTTAGCGCAATAGAGCCAAGGAAAGCTGGCTCCAAAGAGACGGGTACATATCCTTACTCCTACTACCTCACCGTAAAGCCGAGAGCAACCGTTGGATATGGCTGCCCCGACAATTCCGAAGAAGGGTATCAGGGCAAAATCCAGCACTATGTTCAGCAACGCAGATATAACTCCAAGTTTCGCATTAATCTGTGGTCTGCCAGTACTAAGGAACATGACGCTTGCTGGCATGAGTGCCCACGCCAAAACAAGAACCGTCAATATGCGCGAGGGGGTTGTGGCTTCAAGATACTCTAATCCGAACAAGAACCTGATCATATAAGGGGCCATCATAAATGAATATACGGCGGCTGGGGCCGCAATCACGATTAACAGTCTGTAAGCCTTTTCTAAAATTAGGGCCTCCTGTCCAGGTTCTCTTTGCTGCAAAGATGACGACAAGATTGGAAACAATGCTGTCTCTAAACCACTGAAGAGGTTTAAAAGCGAATGCACGAGCACTATACCGGCCCCGTACAAAGCCACGTATTTGACTGGTAGATAATAGCCTAAAATCAGTGCGTCAGCAGAGTAGTAAACGGTGCTTGACAAAGTGCTGATAAAAACATGGATGCCAAATCCCAGAAGGGCCTTTAGGTCGCCTAAATATTGGTATATCGCTTTTGGCTGTCCGTCGGTTGTACGGGTGACGGTCTCAAGAATCCACAGGGACGGGACAATGCTCACCAATATCGCCCCTGAGAATCCCCACACTATGCCGTTGAGTCCATAGCCTAGGTAGAGCAACAGAGGTATAAGTGCGATCCGAAGAATGTTGCTCAAAGACTCAGTGATAGAAAACGCCTTAAAGAACTCGCACCCCCGCAGAGCAGCGCCTAGGACCGTCGAGACCCCAGATACAAATATGTAGATCAAGAACCATCGGAAGAAAGTAATGGCCCCTAAGAGCTGTTCCGAAGGAACCTGAAAAATATGTTTCAGCATTGAGGGTATGCCAAGAAACCCAACAACGAGGAGGCATAAGGACATGGCCACCACCGACAGCAAACTAGTAATCGTCGCCGACCGAACCCCAGACGCTGACTCCCCTGACATTCTTAAAGCGACGATCCTCGTGGTGGAAGCAGCCCCGTTCCCTCCCACAAAAAAAGTGACGAACATGATCGCGAACGATGACAGTTCCATAGCGAGCCTGTACAGACCAAACTCGTCAAGGGTTATCATGCGGACCAGTATCATTTGAAGAAGAGTTCCGCAGACCAACTTCAAGGTCGTCGCTACCGTGGTGAACATAGCTCCTGAAGCGATTTGCGAAGCAAGCGACGGACGAATTATCCGGTTTGATTTCAACTATCTCATCTCTGAGTATGTAAGTTCGTACCCCCCGCTATTATGACATAGTGAATACGTCAACAAGAACAGAAAATTCCGGCAAATTTCGTCATCGAAGGTTGTCTCTTTACACTTTGTAAAAGGATTTGACACTCGATCACGAATTGTATCGATCGTTATGTCATTGAAAGGCAATGTAGTCTAAGTTTAGACGAGGGAAGAAATGAGGTAGGCATAAGCTACGAAATTGGCCCGAAAATTGCTCCTATCGTTGAGCGAAATCTCCTTCCGGGATACATTTCCTCTTTGCCAAATTATTTCCCCCGATGCGTCCTCCGCTCCGGACGCATCGTCCATTGTAGGGGCGCGTCTCACGCGCCCCTACTAAGCATATTTCCCTTACTGCAAAGTCTGCTATCCCTTTTCTGCAATTTGTGTCTTACACTATACTCCAGGCACCTACCAGAGGATGTCCCAATGCTACACCTTCGCAACATCTCTTCTGACAGGCGGATTTCCAAAAGGCGTAATGAGGGCTAAGTTTGCTGTGGTAGATGAGAAGACGAAGAAATCTGTGTTGCTTGTAGCCACACTAGGTGGTCTAGTTACCCCATTCATGGCGTCTTCCATCAATGTAGCTTTGCCTCAAATCCAAAAGGAATTCCAAATAGACGCGATACTCCTGGCATGGATCCAAACGTCGTACCTTTTAGCAACGGCTATGTTTATCGTGCCCTTGGGCAAATTGGCTGATATTCATGGCAGAAGGATCATATTTTCCTACGGAATGTCTTTGTTCACTATGGCTTCGTGCCTGTCTGCAGTGTCAGTGACCCTTTTCATGCTCTTGGCCGCCCGGGTACTCCAGGGAATAGGAGCGGCGATGATCTTCGGCACAGGCATAGCCATGATAGCCACGGTCTTTGCCCCAGGAGAGAGGGGACGAGCCATAGGACTTAATGTAACTGCCGTATATATAGGGCTGTCAATAGGACCTTTTTTCGGCGGCCTAATGACTCAATATCTGTCGTGGCGGGCGGTTTTTGCGGCCGTAGTCCCGCTTGGCGTCCTTACTGTTATAGTCTGTTTCTTCAGACTGAGGTGGACCAGGAGCGGTGACGGGGGAGAGCGGCTGGACGTAAAGGGATCTCTGCTATATGCCGTTTCCATCTTGCTCTTCATGCTGGGACTTTCAGCCGTTCCGTCGATCAAGGGCTTCGCCTCCATAATGGGAGGCATCGTCTTTTTTGCTATCTTTGCCGTATGGGAGTTGCGAATCTCGTTTCCGGTATTAAATCTCGAACTGTTTCGGACCAATCGGGCCTTTGCCCTGTCAAACGCAGCAGCGCTGATTAACTATAGCGCCACGTTCGCCGTGACATTCCTACTCAGTCTGTATCTGCAGTACATCAAAAGGCTGCCCCCTACCACGACAGGCTTGATTCTGATGGCTCAGCCGATCACCATGGCTTTGTTTTCGCCTTTGGCTGGTGGGGTATCGGATCGTATCGAACCGCAAAAAATAGCCTCCCTTGGCATGGCCGTCACTGCATCAGGACTCTTTGTCATGACATTCCTTGGGGAAGACTCAACACTGACCTGGATCCTGATCAATCTGATCATACTCGGGTTTGGATTCGCTCTCTTTTCATCTCCCAATATGAATGCCATCATGACCTCAGTAGAGCAGCGATATTATGGACTCGCCTCGGGAGTAGTGGGCTCCATGAGACTGCTGGGCCAGACTATGAGCATGGGGATAGCTTCCGTGATGTTTGCTCTATACATAGGTCCGATCAACATTACTGCTGAGGTCCTCCCAGCTTTCCTTAATTGTTTCAAGACCACGTTTTTAGTCCTTGGAGCGATATGTATAATGGGGATTCCTGCTTCCTTAGCCCGCGGCAAGATTATCCGCCAGTAAGGAGGACAGCCCCAGGAAAAGGTGACGTGATACACTTGTGTCAACCTAGGATGATGCTACGGAATATTGTGTTCTCTCGTCGGTAACTGAAAGAATCCGAGACTTTACTTGCCAAATACAAGGAGTAATGCAGTGGAGCTAGCGGTCTTGGGAAGCTTACAGCTAGATATCGAATTTGTGTGGCGTTTCTTAAGTATCATTGCCATCGACTTGATCTTAGCAGGGGACAATGCGGTGATCATCGCCATGGCTGTGAGATCTTTACCCCAGAATAAAAGAAAAAGAGTAATATACCTGGGAGCGGGTGCTGCAGTGATCCTGCGAGTCGTGCTCACTTTTCTCGTCTCACAGTTGCTTCTGGTTAGCTTTCTTAAGCTCGTGGGCGGGATCGTCATATTTTGGATTGCTGTAAAACTATTCATGGCAGGCATACCAGATGATCACAGTACAAGAGAAGCCTCCGGCGTTGCACAAGCTGTTAAAATGATAGTCATCGCAGATGTTACCATGTCAATAGACAACATGCTCGCAGTTGGGGCAGCTTCGGGAGGAAGTCTGTTCCTTCTCATATTTGGTTTGGGATTCAGCATCCCTTTCATCGTTTTCACAAGCAGCCTGCTGACCCTCTTAATGGACAAATATCCTGTGATCATTTACGGTGGCGCAGCGATATTGGGTAAAGTAGGCGGCGAAATGATAATCACCGACCCTTATATAGTAAGCACGTTCAACCCCACGAGTATCGTTCAATATGCCGTCGAGGTTGGCTCGGCTGCGGGAGTTATTGCGGCCGGAAAATTTTTCATGAATTGGACTCTAGGACCTGAAAAGAACATGAGAACATGATTGTTCAGAAAACGTAGTATCTCTTAGAGAGTGTGGAAAATGGCGATTCTTACAATTTCTCGACAATTCGGAAGCGGAGGTCGCGACGTGTGTTATCGCGTGGCCGAAGCGTTAAACTACGACTTCCTCGACAAAGAAAAGATATTGAAGGAATTAGCGAAAAGAGGAGAAAAATGGCTCCAATGGGGCAGCGGTCTAGATGAACATTCGCCGACCATCTGGGAACGGTTTGACTGGTCATTTAGAGCATTCGGAGCGTTGATCAAAAGTCTAATCATCGAATACGCTTTGAAGGACGATGTTGTCCTCGTGGGCCGAGGTAGCAACTTTATTTTGAGAGATATACCACATGCGTTTCGCATCCGGGTGATTGCGCCCTTTGAGAAGAGGATCCAAACAATCATGATTCGCGAAAACGTTGACTATCAAACCGCCGTTTGGCTTGCAAAGAACACCGACGAAGACCGCCGGCGCTTCCTGTTGGTTATGTATGGAAAGGACTGGGGTGAGGAGTCATGGTATGACGCTGTATTCAATGCCGGCGAAAAATCCGTTGATGAGATAGTTCGCGTCTGCTGCGACGCACTGCTCTCCAGAGATGCCGTCAAGACAGATTTGGTCGAGAAGATGCTTCTAATGCGGGCAGCGGCTGCGAATCTCGAAGCAGGGCTTCTCAAAGAACCAACTCTTTTTCTTCTCAACCTAGAAGTCTCAGCAGAAGACGACCATCTTGTCGTACGAGGGACTGTTCGTAACCCGAGGCACAAAAAAATAGTAGAGCACCGCGCTCTCCTACTGGAAAGGCAACTGAAGATTTCTTTTCAGCTTCACTACCGTGTCTAATCCTCAACGAGCCGATAAAAGCCGATCCGCAGAAACTCAGTTACTGAGTTCAGAGGTACAGTAAGGGCAGCGGCTAGCTCCAATTGGAATCTTAGAAACACAGTATGGGCATTCCTTCACGGAGGGCGCAGGTTTCCTCTTAAACCTATTGATCTGCCGTACTAGCAGGAATATTGAGAATGCCACAATAATGAACTCAATGACATTATTGAGGAAAAGCCCGTAATTAATCGTAGCCGCGCCCGCAGCCTTGGCCCCCGCAAGCGAGTCGTACGATCCGCCAGAAAGATTCAAGAAAAAGTTGGAGAAATCCGTATTCCCTAGCAAGACTCCAATAGGAGGCATCAAAATGTCATTGACTAGAGAACTCACTATCCTGCCAAAAGCAGCGCCAATGATGATCCCCACAGCCAGGTCTATGACGTTACCCTTGAAAGCAAATTCTTTGAACTCCTTGAACACGTTTCTTCTCCCTCGATGTGGTTGATACAGCATACGGCCTTGATATGTTAGCCCTAGCCTATAGTCTTAGCCCATTGTCAAGGATCCAGGAATAGCCAAAAGGCGACCCAAAAGCCATTTCAGAACGGCTCTCAATGACAGTAAGTGTGGTCCTCCAACTGCGATTCAAGCACAGCGATCTAGTTTGTAATTTGGCAAGCCAGCAAAAGGAGACAGGCACTACGCCTGGCTAGTGCATCGCCGTGGCCAGAAGGGTTCAATCCTTTAAAGACTACCCCTATTCACTTTCTATGATCGTTGCCACGCCTTGGCCACCGCCAACACACGCAGTGGCGCAGCCGTACCTACCACCCTTGATGTTGAGGATTCTAGCCAAGGTCCCGACAAGCCTTACGCCAGTCGCTCCTAACGCGTGACCAATGGCTATGCCCCCTCCCATGACATTAACTTTCTGGGGATCAATCCCCAACTCTCTTATGCAGTGCAAGGTCACTATCGCGAAAGCTTCGTTGATTTCCCAAAAATCGATGTCAGAGACAGCCAGACCCGCGTTTGCCAAAGCTTTCTTGCTCGAAGGAACGGGCCCCGCTCCCATGATAGAGGGATGAACGCCGGCAAAACCAATGGATCGCAGAGTAGCCAGCGGTTTGATACCCTTTTTCTCGGCCTTCTCTCTGGACATCAATATCATTGCGGTGGCGCCTGCATTTAGCGGCGATGAATTGCCTGCAGTAATCTGGTGGCCCTCCTTGAACGCCGGCTTGAGCGCTGTCAATTCTTCGAGTGTAGTCCCAGGTCTCACCGACTGATCGCTTTCTACCTTTATTACTGTACCGTCAGCCTGCTCGGCGTCCAGCGGCATAATCTCGTCATTGAAAAATCCATCAGTTTGGGCGTGGGCCGCCAGCTTATGAGAACGCAGCGCCCATTCGTCCATCTCCAATCTTGTCACATTGGTTTGCTCAAGTAGTCTCTGAGCCGTAAAACCCATGTTCAGAGACGTGAGCATGTCCCAGTGATGATATTCCGGATCGGTGAAAAACTTCGGGTTAGGCGAAAGAAGACCAGCCTGCACCGACGTTGCGCCCATGGGAACGCGGGTCATGTGCTCCATACCGCCTACAAGGACAGTATTAGCGTTACCTGTGGCTATCTCCATGAAGCCGATATGTATGCCAGCCATGGATGAACCGCACTGTTGGTCAACAAACTTGGCAGGGATCGTTTCCGGTAAGTTGGCAAGGAAAAGAGGAAAGCGACCTCCATAGGTCCATTGCTCTCCTACTGCAGTAGCGCACGCCGCAATGAAATCGTCAATCTCATCCGGAGCAATGCCCGTCCGTTTGATTAGGTCTGGCACTAACTTCCCCAATAGCTCCTCTGCCCGCATCGTTCCAAAAACGTCTTTTCCGGGGTCCTTTGGCCTGGACCGTGAAAAGGCAGTCCTCAAATAACCTGCAATAACAACTTCTGTCATCCATACATCTCCTTGTATTAATAGTGTCGTCCAAACCAGTATTGCTGCGACTTGTGTCGAAGTCGCATGTCATAGCCTATATCCTGCGTATATACATCTGAAGTATTTTCTTAACCCATCACACAACAGCTAACGCCCAATCCTTTGGTAAAGGACGCCGGCTGGCACCAGACGAAACTGTCTCTTCTGAGTATAGCCATTTATAGCGCCCGTCAAGCGCCAGCCATACGGCCCGCGTCCAATCGGTACTCGAGTCTTGTATGAGCAAAATGAGTGCCGGAACCGCGCTAATCTATTCGGGTATATTGGGCCCGTATGTAGGCACGGGTTTACCGCGTCCGATGACAACCAAAGTCACGAAAACCTGTTAAAAAAATTAGCGTTCCTGATCAGCATCTTGGTTTTTGGGCGCAGCATTTGGTGCGTAGCCAAAGAACCGTAGCCTGCTCATACATGTACACCGCGCTCTATCCATTTGGGGTCGCAGAGTCATAAAAACAGGCACATACGATCATACCATGTCATCGAGCAGGATCTTTCTCACAATCATGTTCTCGGGGCTTGCCTTGGGCGTACCAGCTTCTTATGAACCCGCTTTGCAGCAGCAATGATCGGTGTAATCTGCTTTGAGTTGGCTCCCACAAGATGACTCATCCGCCTCAGACCCAAGGGAGTGGGAAACAGCTAGGAGGGCGGACTTAATGATCAGATCAGCAGGTATAGTCTCGTAGAGTTGTCCGTCCACTTCCACGGTTCTGCAGTCGGAAGCACCACACGGACCTCAGCAGGAACTCTGACCAACCCCGGCCCCCATCCACTCGTCCAGCGGCCGCCTGTTGATCCAGATCTGATTCGAACGCAGAGGGTCCTTCTCGAATTCTGAGACCGAAAGTTCACTTTTTTGCAGATCTACATCTACATTCAACGGTGCCAAAATCTCTTTGAGCTGAGAAACTGCCTTCTCTAACTGGGATTCTGTCAACCCGCATCGAGGGCAGGTTTAGCCGTCAGAAACAAGCCTCTGCCATTCGATTCTTAGTGCCTTCACATGTATTCTCCGTTCCACCTCTGGTTTCAACCAGAATTGTTGTTCTAATGGCTTTGAGATATTCTAGAAAGCAAAAGCTTTCTAGCTCAAATTAGCTAATTATACCGCCATGTATCTGATCTGGGAGATATCAAACCTTCCAGAATCAAATAAGTATCTCCGGTAATGCCTCAAGGAGATCGACTCAGGGTTGAAACAATTTCACGAGGCTACCAGCCCCGATATCGGGGTACTCACTGATACGCCCCACGGGCACCCCATAAAGACAGTCCATCTCGATAGCGTCACACCGATCGGTTGATTCCCGTAGAGGCTCTTCTGAAGCACACCCAGGGCTTGAGGACTCATCGTCCGACGGCAGTGAAGTCACACACCCCATGGCAAGACGAAACGTAATCTCTTGCCGCTTATGACGGGGAGTATCAATAAGGCAGCGTTGCGCCAAACCTTTCTTCTCCAAACTAGTCCAACACTCCGGACACATTTTACCCTCCGGCTCCATTTTTACGGTGTGATCGGTTGTCTGGTCGTCATGGCTTGCCCGACCCCATCCCTTGTGACATGACCCCTCCCCTAGGCCCCCCTTTACGCTACTGGGCCTTGGCTTTGACCGGTAATTTGGACGATGGTGCGGAAGACCCAAAGTAGCCTTCTTCTACTCGGCGCTCTCGATAACTCACCTTCGCCCGAATGCTTTTCAGCTCGTCTTCCAGCTCATCAGTCTAACGCTGCTTCTGCAGACAGAACGGGCACCCGTTGACCGCCAACACACCGTCTCTAGGTGAATTCAGCCAACCAGGGGAATACAACTGCCGCCAAACCAACGCGAGAAAAAATCCTTTACCCTCGAAAAACCTGTCCTCCGGTTACGAC
>Ga0172368_10000365_pt1 | contig 64710 bp, 60 predicted proteins | sample Lak11m_FD_114540 | JGI IMG/M metagenome (GOLD analysis project Ga0172368, IMG submission 114540) | Freshwater microbial communities from Kabuno Bay, South-Kivu, Congo - kab_022012_11m | ecosystem: Environmental > Aquatic > Freshwater > Lake | place: Democratic Republic of the Congo: South-Kivu...
CATCTCCACCCGGGCTGAGGCAGCCAAATTTGGGCTGACCATGAAGTATGGCACATCCTATACACCTCCCGCCGCCAGTGGGGATGTCTTTGCAGACATGACGCTGGTAGATGCCCACTGGGGAATCGCCTGGGCTGAGAAAGCCTATGCCGATGGCTTGCTGCCAACCTGCGGCACGGACACAGGCAGCGGCAAGCCGCTCTATTGCCCGGACGATCCCATCAACCGAGCCTGGTCGGCCTACCTGATCGTCAAAGCCAACAACCTGCTGCCGTAGATTCAAAATACTCAGCCATTGCCAGCCACATACAAGATAAGACAAGGTTCTTCCCCCGAAGTCATTCTGATCAAGATGCCTCATCTGGTTTATAATCATAGGCGCCATTGGCCACATTCCGAGAATTATGCATGACCACTGGTCATTAATGGAGAATAGCATGCCATCAATTACTTCAAGCCTCACACTGCGACCTTTTCTGATCCTGTTTCTGGGAATTCTGACCCTGACGGTGATCACCGGCTGTGCGGCACTGACAGGGAAAACCCCGGTTCCCCCCACTGCCCAGGTTCAGACCGAACTCCCTCCCACACCGATACCCACGGAGTGCAAGCCCATCCGTTTCGCAAATAGCGAGGGGCTATCCTTGATCACCCTGCCGGATGGATCCCAGGTATTTCTTGGTCCTAATACGGAGGTCGATTTCCTCCCGAGCGGCTATTGCCCCGGCATCACAGAACACCGTGCCTATCTCCTGCGCGGTGAGATCGCGATCCGTTCCCTGGTCCCAAAGCCTATGCTTTTCAATGTTTACAGCCCGGAAGGCTTTAAAGTCACCCTGGATGATACCGGATTGGTTCGCTACAATGTGGACAAAAAGCTCCTGACCCTGGACTGCTCGAATGGAAATTGCACCATCGGTAGCGAGCAACAGCCCTATCTGCTGACCTGCGGTCAGATGGTCGAGTTTGATCAGAACGCTGTTCCCAATGGTCCATTTGGGATCAATGTTTCCGACCTGGAACCATATGGCGATTGGCTGTTGCCCAAATGCGATTTCCTGCCTCCTGCCACATCGACCCCGACCCCGGATATCGGCGCCACAGCCACAGCAGCCTGTTCAGCCTGGAACAACGAATTCCCTTCGACGCCTTGCCCGACCTTCTCCAGCCCGTAGCAACAGATCGTTCCCACTTGCTTTTTTGGCAGCGTCCCGCAGGTGCTCCTGGCGAAAGCCTTGAGACCACCACCCTGTGGGACGTTACTTTAGCCGCCAACCATTCCGGAGTGCATAAGGGCGGGTAAAATAATCCTTGCCTCATGTTGAAATTACCTGAAAGTTCAGAGAAAACACTGGAATCCGACGCTATAAGTTCATCCATAAGCACTGCGGTGCTTATCCTGGCAAACAATGAGTCCAATGTGATCGCAGCCTCGGTCGAATCTGTGCGGCAGGCGCTCGATCCATGCGATGCTGTATATGTGATTGCAGACAACTGCCAGGATGATACTGCCCGGAAGGCTGCAGCAGCCGGAGCTTTTGTGCTCGAGCGCCAGACTGGTGGACCTTATGGAAAGGGAGCCGCCATCCAATGGCTGGTCCACCAAGCCTGGGACCAGCTGGCAGGGTACAGTCTGCTGGTCATCCTGGATGCGGACAACCGCCTGCCGCCTGAATTCATCCACGAGGTCAAGAATGGGTATCCGGGTGATGGCATCCTGCAATGCCTGGTGCTGCCCGTCGAATACCAGGGTTCTTCCCTCAGCACCCTCATCGCACTATCCGAGATCCACGAACAGATGACCATCGACTCGATCCGCACCCTCCCGGGCTGGTCGGTCAGGTTGCGCGGCACCGGCATGGTCATTCCCCCCGACCTTTTAAAGCTGGTGGCGGATGAGATCGAGACCGAGGTCGAAGATTTCGCCATGAGCCTGCTGTTCGCGGCACGTGGGATCAAGATCCGCCGTATTAACCGGGCCATAGTGTTCGACCCCAAGCCGAGTGAATCCATCCTGGCTTCCCGTCAGAGGGCACGCTGGTATCGAGGTCAGATGCTGGCTTTCTGGCGTTACCGAGGCGAGATCCTTCGACTTGTCGAAAGCGGCCCGAATGGATGGGCTTTGCTTGATTCTCTTTTCATGAAACCACGCTGGCTGATAGACTTGTTGCTGACCCTGCTGGCAGTCCTGTTGAGCAGGGTTTCCTGGTTGTTGGCTGGCGTGGTATCTGCCAGGGTTTTTATCGACCTGCTTTGCCTGGCGTGGACCATCATGGTCTCAGAGGAGCGTGCCCGTTTTCTTAAAGCCATCCTGTATGTACCCGCCTTCATCTGGATGTGGCTGGGTGGCTTCCTGCTGGCTTTTCGAAAGTCCACCTGGCTGCGGGCACGTGATTGATATCAAAACTGTTAGCATAACGATAGGCAGGATCGGGGGTTTCAGATATAGAATTGCACATCTTAAATTAGAATTTGTAAAAAATCCTTGTCGTACGAGGCAGGCTATTGGTCAAAAAACTGGTTTACAAGCTAAGCACGGGAGTTATCCGGCTTTATGCACGCCTGATGCTCCATATCGATATTCAATGGCAACATGATCTGCCTGCCGGTCCGGTGATCTTTGCCGCCAACCATCCCAGCGCTACGGATCCATTCCTGATCCACCTGGTATCCCGACAACCCGTCAGCGTCTGCATCACAGATAGCGCCTTTGCGGTGCCTGTTCTGGGAACATTCATGCGTTATCTGCGCCAGATATCCGTCTCGCCCGGGAGGGGGCAGGTCACCCTGGCTAACGCCAGCCAGATGATGGCAGACGGTTACGCTGTTGCCATCTTCCCGGAGGGATTGGTGAGCCCGCATGAAGGCGGCTTTCATGCCCCGCGCTCCGGTGTAGCCCGCCTGGCATTAGGCACCGGAGTTCCGGTCATCCCGGTCGGTATCTCCCTGCTCAGGGATCGCAGTACCCAGATCACATCCGGGATCAGTGGTAAAAAAACCACTGCCTGGTGGTATCTGTGGGGTCCGTATGTGGTCACGGTCGGGGAACCCGTTCAATTTGAAGGCAGTTGCGAAGATCGCGAGCATGTCCGATCCATAGCCCAACGGTTAATGGATAGCATTCACACCCTGGCAATGGAAAGCGAACAACGCCTGCGCCGCAAGAAGGGCTGGTCTTTCTCTTCTCTCGGTTGACCCTTAACGAAAATTTCCATTATTTGTGGGGATGGATCGATCCCGAGGAAAACAGGCGTGTTTTCCCCGACTGGTAGCGATCCTGCTTATTCGTGGAATTCTTCCACCCGGTAGGTCAGAACCTCCAGGTGTTTGCGTCGCCAGAGATCTCGTGCAACCCCCATCTTATAGCACAGATGCTCCAGGAAATCTTCCTTTCCTATGACCTGTTCCCAAACCTGTGGCAGGAAGGTGGCGCGTTTCCATCCATCCTTGATAATAACGCCATCCAGGCGGGGTTGCAGCCTGTTGAGCAAGTCTTCAGGTGTGGTGTAGTCGAGCGGCATTGGGATCGTCAGACGTGAGATCTCGATGTGGATATCCTGCAGCTCGGACTCGCGCACCTGGGGAAAGCGGTAATCTTCGAGAGCGGCGGCTATGGCATGTTCACGGACATCTTCCGCCAGGGGCTGGGTAAGCTCCAATGCACCAATACAACCACGTAGCTCCCCGGCCAGGGTCAAGGTCACAAAGCTGGCACCTTTGGCTTGCATGGCAGGGGTCGTGGCAGCCAGGTGCAGGGGGGGCAAGGGTTGCCCACGGACAGCATGCTCCATTGACTGGCGTGCCAACTTCAATAGCATTGATCTTTCAAGTTGGGTTAATAATTCTGCCATTCCAACCTCCCCATCTCATACATTTCAGATGTCTGCTTTAAAAGGCGGGAAAGATGAGGAATTTTTTCCCATTTTGTTCATGCTACCTCAGATAACGGTAATCCTGGTCGTGATAAAGCAGAGGTTTTCCATCCTGGGCAGTACACAAGGCGTCCACTTCACCAATGAAGAGCGTATGCAAGCCGGTATCATAGGTGTGAACGATGTGGCAATCCAGGTAGGCTAACCCGCCGACAATGAATGGTGCGCCGCTTACCAGGGTCTCAATTGCCAATCCAAGGAAGCGATTATCGTCCAGGGAGGGGGTGCGCCCGGCAAAGCGGTCTGAAACATCTTTCTGGTCATCCGAAAGTATGGTGACACCAAAATGATGACTTGCTTGAACCAGGTCATGGGTCCGGCTTGTTTTCTCAAGGGAAACCAGAACAAGAGGGGGTTGCAACGAGATGGAAGTGAACGCGCTTACTGTCATTCCGTGAAATTGGTTCCCCTCTTTTGCTGTCACCACAGTAACGCCGCTGGCCCAGTTTCGCATGACCAGTCGCAGGTCTTCATTTCCATCTTGCATTATTTATCTCCAATAAAAAAAACCATTCAATCGGACAAAGTACCGGAGAAGACCACCACTCCCCGAAATATTTCGTCAGAATGTCAGTTTAAGAACTTTTGAAATGCTATCCAAAAGTTCCTGTGGGCTGAAAGGTTTGCCAATATAATCATCCACTTTGGCTATTTCCAGACCCAAAACTTTATCGATCAATTGGGATTTTGCTGTTACCACGATCGTTGGGATATTCCGGGTGGTTTCATCCTCTTTCATGAGCTGGTATACCTGCCAACCATCCATGACAGGCATCATGATGTCGAGGATCACAAGGTCTGGTTTTTCCTGGCGGATCTGGTCCAGGCCATCCTGGCCGCTGGTCACCCCTTTTACACTGAAACCATGCCTGGTTAGGAGCACGCTGAAGAGTTCGAGCATATCAATATCATCTTCTATGCACAAAATCCGTTTCAAGCTAACATCTCCCATAAAGAATCTCCAACAAGTTTATGATCATTATAATCTCTATTATAGAAGAAAAGGCTTGTGGATTCAGTGATATCCTTCACAGCCCATCCTTCCCCAAAATATGACGACAATCCGTCTCTATAGACAATTGTACCATGTTGGAAAGTGGTTATCGGCTGCGAATAATTCTTTTGACAGGCACAGTTTTTTAAGCTATCCTTGAAATTACAGCACATCAGAGAAGAATTCCTGGCAAGGACGGAAAAAAACTGGCGTCGTCCAATTTTCAAAGAGGAAGTAAAATAGAGCTGCAACCAGACTGGAGGCTTTAATTATGGCTCGCAAAAAGTTTGATGGTGTCATCGAAGCTGTTCGTTATGCACCCAATGGGCAGATCGACATGGTGAGGGTGTATGAAAATCGCTGGCTGGTCTTTTCGGACCAAGTCCTGTTAAGCAGGTCTGCCTTGTTGGAGAAATTGTCCCAGGGGAATCATTTTGTGACCGGTCAAAGAAAGTCATACGTGGGAAATATGTTTGAAACAGGCAAGAGTGTGCATCTATCGGGAACTTCGAATCCGATCATCACAACCAAAGACCAGGCTGGCAACCAGGATTTCCTGGCAAACGTGCCTGTCTTTTAGCTCTTTTTACAATAAATTGCCCGAGTCTTTCTTGTTGTGGTTCAGCCATTCCAATTTAATCAGATCCACAGAAAGGATCCGGCAAATTCAACGGGTAAATTGCGCAATGTGGTCTGATAAAGATTCCAGCCCCACAACCCTAGCATCCCAGGCTACCCGCGACCTGCCAAATCTAATTACAGGAGGGCAGACTCATGAAATTGATTGATCACACTCCCTACCTCACGGAAAGTGGCGATATCTCATTAAGAAACCAGATCCTGGCTTCATTGAAGTACGGCTCCGCATGGCTTCCGGAGATCAAAGCCCAGAAGATCATCATCGATAGTCTGAACTATAGCCTGGAAAAAGGCTATACACTCCTGCGCAATATCGAACTTCCGGGGAGCCAGGTAACAATTCCGTTGATCCTGGTGGGACCTGCCGGGGTGAAAGTCATAGTTGTGACCAATCTGAAAGGAGCCTACCAGGCTAAAGGGGATAACTGGGAGGTGATCGAAGGCGGGAGAAGCAGATCATTAAAATCCAACCTGATGGTCCTGACTTCAAAAATGGCACGAGCCATCCAACATTATTTAAATAAGCAAGGTGTTGAAGACGTTGAAGTGGATGGCGTTCTAATATGCTCAGACCCGGGGATGCACGTCGAAAGCACCCGCCCGATCATCCGAGTGGTCATGAGAGATGCGATCGAACATTTTGTGATCTCGCTTAATCGCTCAGCCCCAACTCTGACGGGGAATAAGGCTCAAACCATCGTCAACTTGCTTGTCAATCCTCAATCCCCGGAACCACCTGCCGAGGAGACGGAGGAAGTAGCGGAGCATCCCGTGGAGAGCCCGGTTGAGGTCTCCTCCCTTGACGATGTTTTTCCATGGGCAGACAATAGTTTGGATTTTGAATTTAAAGATGACCCTTCCCAGGATCTTGAAAAGCCATTCAGCAATTCCCCGGAACCGCCCGTGGAATCTTCTACTGTTCATCACCCACAGACATCAAACCCCAACAAGTTCTTATTTGACAAAAAACAGTGGATCCTGCTGATCAGTTTTGCCGTGGTGGAAATTGCCATCCTTTTAATGTTCTTCTGGCTGGTCTATAGCAATAGTTGAGTCACGTTACTTGAAACATCCATTCCTGTCCATCATTATCCCTGCGTATAATGAAGAATCCCGCCTGCCAACTTCCCTTGAAAAGTTGTATGCATTCTTAAACAACCAGACTTACACCTATGAAGTGGTGGTGGTGGAGAATGGCAGCCAGGACCAAACCCTGAGGGTGGCACAGGAGTTCGCCAACCGTCTCCCGGATCTGCGAATCATACATCTCGATGAAAGCGGCAAGGGGCTGGCAATTAAACAGGGGATGAAAGTTACCAGCGGACAATACAGGTTCATCGCTGATGCAGATTTCTCCATGCCCGTGGACGAGATCAATCTTTTTTTCCCACCAGCCTGCGAGTGTGATATAGCCATCGCATCGCGCGAGACTCCGGGCTCTGTTCGCTATAACGAGCCACCCTATCGCCACTTTACCGGGCGTGTATTCAATCTCCTGATCCGGCTGCTGGTTCTACCTGATCTGAACGATACACAGTGCGGCTTTAAGTGTTTTCGGGGGGATGTAGCCGAGGATATTTTTCGATATCAGACCCTGGTTGGTTGGGCTTTTGATGTGGAAGTGTTGAAGGTGGCACAAATGCATGGCTGGAAGATCAAAGAGGTACCGGTACACTGGTATTATTTTCCTGGAAGCAAGGTCAGCATTGTCCGAGATTCGACACGAATGTTGATCGAATTGTTGACGATCCTTCGAAACGCCCGCCGAGGCGATTATGACCAAAAAGCATGACCTGGCCGACCTACAAAAATTCCCTGATCTCAGATTCGAACAAGCCCTTTGGAAGACCGGACTGACCAGGCTGGCAGGCGTGGACGAGGCCGGGCGAGGGGCATGGGCCGGACCGGTAGCAGCCGGGGCTGTGATCCTGCCTTGCGATCCTTCCATATTAAACACGCTGAATGGTGTGCGGGATTCCAAGTTGATGAGCGCCCGACAGCGCGAAAACTGGGCAGCCCGGATCAAGGAAACCTGCCTGACGTGGGCAGTGGGGTATGCATCCGCGGCCGAGATCGATGCCAATGGAATCCTACCTGCCACACGCCTGGCTGTCCTGCGGGCTTTTAAGAGCCTGTCCATTTCCCCTCAACATCTGATCACCGATTATCTTGTTCTGCCTGATATTTCCATCCAGCAGACCCCCCTTGTAAAAGGAGACAGGCGCTGCCTGAGCGTGGCGGCAGCCTCTGTGCTGGCAAAGACCAGCCGGGACGCTCTCATGTGCCAGCTTGAGAAGGATCACCCGAGTTATGGGTTCAGCCGCCACAAAGGCTATGGAACGCGCCAGCATCAGGAGGCTATTTGCATCCATGGGTTGAGCGGGGTGCACCGCAGGTCTTTTAATATTGGTAAATATCTAACGCCAGCATCTGAAGATCTTTAAGACCTCCAGGGTTTATTTTATAAACAACGAACCATGCGAAAGGTTTTAGACTTTCGCATGGTTACGGTATGAATCTTAAATATGGTTACCGCCTGCCGTAGTTCGGCGGGTCTGTATACCTGCCCAGATCTAATTTGCGCGTCGGGTCTGCATACGTAAAAATAATTTGGTGATCTCTTCCGTAACAGCCGGGATGATCGCCAATCCAAATACAACACCCCACTCACGTACACTTAAGAAATGGGTGTTAAAGATCGGTTGCAGGAAGGGGACATTTACCACCAGGAAGATCAGCACCAGGGATGCTCCTACCGCGTATTGCATCCACTTGTTTGAAAAAACCCCGATCCGGAACAGGGAAGATCTTTCTGAGCGGACCGTATATGCACGAAATAGTTCGCACAACGACAGGGTTACGAATGCCATTGTTTCCGCGGTCTGAACGTCAACTCCACGCCAGTCATACTGGATCAGGTAGAGAAGCGGGTTTGCACCGTGCGGCATGATCTCGCCAGCTTTCAAATGCCAGATCAACCCGAGACCAAATGCAAGCAGAACAGCAATTGTCTGGGAAATGGTCTGAACGACAAGACCTGAACCCATGGCACGATTGATGATCGGCTCCATCTTGTCACGTGGTTTCTGATCCATGATATCCGGATCACCTTTTTCCATAGCCAGAGCCAAAGCCGGAGCGCCATCTGTGACGAGATTCAGCCAGAGCAATTGGATGGCAGTCAGCGGTGCTGGCAGACCTGCCAGGGTGGCGAGGAAAATGATCATGATCTCTGCCACATTACTCGAAAGCAGGTAATAGACGAACTTGCGAATGTTACTATAGATGACGCGACCTTGCTCAACTGCAGATACGATGCTGGCATAGTTGTCATCCGTCAGCACCATGTCAGCAGTCTGTTTGGCAACGTCGGTGCCGGTGATGCCCATGGCAACGCCAATATCCGAGCGTTTGATGGCAGGGGCATCGTTAACCCCATCCCCCGTCATGGCAACCACTTCACCATTGGCTTGCAAGGCATCAACGATCCGCATTTTGTGCTCGGGGGAGACTCGGGCAAATACGTCGGTATTGACCACTTCCTTTTGTAGCAGATCATCACTCAAGCGGTCCAGTTCAGCCCCTGTAAGGACCTTGTGCTGCGGGCGCAAAAGGCCGATGGTCTCGGCAATAGCGCGGGCAGTGTTGGGATAATCTCCCGTGATCATGACCGTGCGAATACCGGCTCGGCTGGCTTTCCCCAGGGCGGGTTTCACTTCAGAACGGGCCGGATCGATCATTCCGATCAGCCCCACAAAGATCAGCTCTTTTTCCCATTCATCCACAACATCATGGGCATCCGGAACTTCCCGAAAAGCCACACCCAGAACACGCAGGGCATCTTTGGTCATTTCATCGTTTGCGCTAAGTATCTTCGCACGGATCTCATGCGTCAATGGTCTGGGTTCATCCTTCATGCTCTGGTATTTTGTACACAGGTTCAAGACCACATCCGGAGCGCCTTTTACAGCGACCACATCCCAACCCTGTTTTTGGGAATCATAAAATGGAGAGATATCCTCCGGTTTGGGCTGGTAGATGTCATGGATGGTGATCATGCGCTTGCGCTCAGAATCGAAGGGCACTTCATCTTCACGCGGGTAAGCTGCGCCAAGATCCACAGATACAGCACCCGCTTTGGCGGCTGCGATCAGCAGGGAACCTTCAGTCGGGTCACCAACAATACGGTAACTGAGGTCATTCCCTTCTACCGGTTCGAGCTGGGCATCGTTATTAAGCGCGCAGACCCATAGAGCAGTCAGAACTGCGGGGTATTGTTTTAGATCACTGGCTACTCCATCCACTATAAATTCACCGCTGCGGGAGTAGCCCGAGCCTGTTACGTTCACAAATTTGTCATCCACCCATAATCTGGTAACGGTCATCTCGTTCTGTGTCAGGGTTCCGGTTTTGTCGGAGCAGATGACCGTTGCTGAGCCGAGCGTTTCGACAGACGACAGCTTGCGTATGAGGGCATGGCGGCGGATCATCTCACGCATTCCCAGCGCCAGGCTGATTGTCACCACCGCCGGAAGACCTTCCGGAACAGCGGCAATCGCCAGGCTGACTGCGATCATGAAGGTCTCAATCAATTGCTCTTTGGCGGACGAAAGGTAGGTCAGGATGCCACCCCCGGCAGCCGTCACCAACCCCAGGTCTGTGTTCTGGATGATAGCCACCACAAAGACCAATCCGCACACCACCAGGGCACCGACTCCGAGTGTCTTGCCCAGTTGTTCCAGGCGGCGTTGTAACGGAGTTTCTTCTTCATCCACCTGCTGCAGCATCTCGGCGATGAGTCCAAGCTGGGTACGCATGCCAGTGCCTGTAACCACACCTCGCCCGCGCCCATAACTTACCGTGGTACCCATGAAAGCTGTGTTCTTGCGATCTCCAAGAGGGATCTCTTTTTCCAACTGCAAGGCTGCGTTCTTTTGAACAGCCAGAGATTCACCAGTCAGAGCAGCCTCTTCGACCTTAAGGTTGAAGGCTTCAAGTAGACGGACATCAGCCGGAACAAAGTTGCCGGCTTCAAGGTAAACAATATCACCAGGAACAAGTTCGCTGGAGGCTACTGTCATGCGGTGTCCATCGCGCATGACCTGGGCATCCGGCGCAGCCATTTTCTTGAGTGATGCAAACTCTTCAGCCGCGCTGCGCTCCTGAACGATTCCCAGAATGGCATTCAGAAATACGATGGCCATGATCACAATGGCATCAATCCATTCACCCAGAAGACCGGAAACAAGCGATGCAACGATCAACAGGATGACAATAAAGCTGTTGAATTGGGACCAGAGCATTTCAAGAAAAGTGGTGCGTTTGCCTTCGATCAGTTGGTTTGGTCCATAATGTTCCAAACGATGGGTCACTTCCGCATTGGATAAACCATTATCCTGGACCTTGAGATGTTGGAGAACTTCCTGTGAGGTAAGTGCGTGCCACTTCTGATCATCTTCGATGGTTTGCGGTTTGGTTTCTAATGGATTGCTGCCTGTCATATTTTTCTCCAGATCAATTTTGCCATAATGCCACTTAAGATCGGAAAGATCGAGCTGTTGGTGGCGGGATTGACCGCAAGTACAACTCAATCCACCCAATCCTGTGGTTGAATTATAAGCCCGTCATTAAAAAATTAATAGCGAGACCCATGATGGTGGCGGTCTCGCTTACGCATTTGTGCGTACAGGTCACCGGGAGTGATCTCCTCCGTGTTGACGATAACCTGTCCTGCCTGGGGGGCAGTTGCTACTCCCCGACAACTAAATTTTTCAGATCATTAAGGTTTCCCGGGTTGAAGCCCAAAGAACCATTCCAAGCAGCCTCAAGGGCTGTTATAATGCCGAAGGTGGGAATCGAACCCACAATCCCAAGGGAACACGAGTTTGAGTCGTGCGCGTATGCCAGTTCCGCCACTCCGGCGAGCGCACTGAGTATACACATTCCTGTCCAGAAGGTCAAGATGAAACTAGGAATAATAGGTTTACCACAATCTGGAAAGACGACCATTTTTAACGCACTGACCGGCACCAATACGCCGCCGACTGCCAGCGCTGGTCGAATTGAAGTCCATACTTCGGTGGTGGATGTCCCTGATGTGCGCATTGATACACTGTCAGCCATGTTCAAACCCAAGAAAACCATCTATGCCAAAGTTACCTATGCGGACATCGCCGGCCTGGAAAGCGGAGCCGCAAAAAGCGGCATTTCTGGCACCCTGTTGAACCAATTGACCCAGATGGATGGTTTTTTGCACGTCCTGCGCTGCTTTGAAGATGAGAACGTTCCGCACCCATCCGGCAGCGTGGACCCGGAGCGAGACTTGAACGCGATGGAGGCAGAACTTCTGTTAAACGACATGGTCGCGGTCGAGCGCAAGCTTGAGCGATTGAGAGATGAGCGCAAGAAAGGCGGCACCGATAAGGTGTTGAACGAACGCCAGACAGGCCTGTTCGAGCGCTTGTTTGAGATACTGTCGCAGGAGACCCCACTGCGGGATGCAGAGATCTCAGCCGAGGATGAAAAACATCTGTCCGGGTTTGGGTTGCTGACACGCAAACCCATCCTGGTCCTGCTCAATCTGGGCGAGGGACAGAGTGAACCACACATCCAGCCTGCCCACCCTTGCATCCAGGTATCCCTGCAAGGTAAATTGGAAATGGAGATCGCCCAACTGCCCCCTGAAGATGCAAGCATTTTCATGGAGGAATACAATATTCAAGAACCCAGTCTGAATCGCATGATCCGTCTTTCCTACGACCTGCTTAACCAGCAATCCTTCTTCACGGTCGGTGAGGATGAAGTGCGGGCTTGGACGGTGCGCCGGGGCGCAAGCGCAGTCCAGGCAGCCGGAGAGATCCATTCCGACCTGCAAAAGGGTTTCATCCGGGCAGAAGTGGTGGGCTACGACGACCTGGTCAGCCTGGGGGGAATGGCGGAAGCGCGCGCCAAGGGCAAGCTGCGCCTGGAGGGCAAGGAATATATTGTCCAGGATGGAGAGATCATGCACGTCCGGTTCAATATTTGAGGTCCATTAACCTTCCGGTTCCAAAACCGATCGGTGCACCTTATCCTGGAATGATTTTTATTTTTCATTTTCCATTGGCTATATGCGAAGATACCTGTTCCCTGATCAAGCCTTATGACTGCACACCTTCTGCAAGTTGACCCGTTCAACCCCGAGCCGGAAAAGATCACCCTGGCTGCTGCCAAGATCCGAGATGGCGGGCTGGTAGCTTTTCCAACCGAAACGGTGTATGGGCTGGGTGCCAATGCCCTGGACGAAAAGGCTGTAAGCGGCATTTTCACCGCGAAAGCCCGCCCTTCCGACGATCCACTGATCGTGCATATCTGTAAACTTGAAGACCTGGAAATGGTCACCGGTTCCATCCCCGCACTGGTGAGTATCCTGGCGGAGGCTTTCTGGCCGGGACCTCTGACAATGGTCCTGCCAAAATCCCGACTGATCCCGGACAATGTCAGCGCCGGAAAGAACAATGTGGCTGTGCGTATGCCAGCCCACCCGGTAGCACTGGCTCTGCTAGCCTGTGCGGGAGTGCCAATAGCAGCTCCGTCTGCCAATCGATTTGGTCACACCAGCCCAACCTCAGCTACCCACGTGTTTCAAGACCTGGGGGAGTATATTGATATGATCCTGGATGGAGGCGAGACGAGTGTTGGGGTTGAGTCCACCGTGCTGGACCTGACGCACACCCCGCCGGTCATCCTGCGTCCGGGTGGTCTGCCGCGCGAAGAACTGGAGCGAGTCATCGGTCCGATTGGCATGCAAACGAAGAGCGAACCTGGTCCGCAGATCTCCCCCAGCTTGCTAGACAGCCATTATGCTCCGCGTGCCAGGCTGATCCTGTGCACAGGAGATGATCCCACTATGGTGGAAAATGTGGTTAAGCTGGCGGTCCGGTATTTTGAGCAGGGTAAACGGGTTGGGCTGCTGCTGGCGGATGATGATGCGTTTGAGAGCCAGATGACTGGCATCATGGTCATCCGGCTAGGAGCGGAAAAGGATCTGCCTCAAATTGCCAGATCTCTCTATGCCTCGATACATAAACTGGATGACCAGGGAGTGGATGTAATCGTGGCGCGTAGTTTTTCAGAGCAGGGACTTGGACTTGCGATCAATGACCGGTTAAAGCGGGCTGCAAGCCAGGTTGTTGCCTCCAGCGCTGATCTGGACGGATAAGGAACGGTCAGGCTTATTAAATTCAGGCTGTGAGAAGGGTAGGTACAAAGCGCTTTTGAATGGATCACTGCTAAAAGGATTTTGTTGTAAATAAAAAAGAAACACGTCAGGTTTTATCCTGACGTGTTTTTGGTGCTTTCACGCTTCGTAATCAGCCGGGGTTTCTTCAATCGAAAAGCCGGCATCTTCTTCGGGTTTTCGATCCAGCATTTGCATGGATTGGGCTACAACCTTGGTAAAGTACCTGGTTTCGCCCTTGTCGTCATATTTTGTGGTCTTGAGGCGACCTTCCAGGAAGATTAGGCTGCCTTTGTGCAGGTATTGCTGGCAGACTTCACCCAATCTTTCCCATACTTCGATATTGAACCAATCTGTGGATTCTTTGAATTCGCCGGCGGATTTCCAACGGTTGCTGACAGCCAGGCTAAAGGAAACCACTTGTTTGCCTGTGGGGGTAAAACGCGCTTCGGGGTCTTTTCCAAGACGGCCTATAAGTTGGACGCGGTTCAGAGCAGGCATCCATCCCCTCCAGGTTATTTGTTCTTAAGCACAGGCAGACCGGATTTCATTTCAACGACGACCTTGCCAGCGGGGACAGCATCCAGTTGACCTGCTTTAAGCTCACCGGAGAAGAAATACAAGGTTGTATTCTTGCCGGTGGAGCGGGTGATGGTCTTGCTATGAAGATAATACTTCTTGCCTTTTGAGTTGGTGAAAGTATAAGCCATTTAAATCCTCCTTACTTGATAAAAAGAACACGTTATAAATAGTGTATCAAGAATTTTGGATTTGTCAATCACGAGTAAACACCAATTTTTACCTTTTTACTAGGGTTTTAAATTTAATATTATTAGAATAATCTAAGTGTTTTCTGTCATCCATGCAAAAACTATTGGAAAATATATAAAAATATGGCATAATATAGATGCTCGTCGCTTGGATGCCCCCCTCATCCAGGCGGCGGGCATTTTTATTTGGCTTTTTTAAGCAGTGGAGATCAACTCCATGAAAATATATTTCCGACAGACTGCGAGCCTCTCTTGTGAATATTCTTACCGTAAAAATATCTGCGCTCAAGAGATGCTCCCGGGGTGAAATGGGAGCAACCGGTATAACGGGTTGTGCTCAAATGTAGTAAAATAATATTACACAAAGCGGCTGCACAGGCCTGAGTGCTTCTGTATTATTTGTGAACGCTGTTTAGTGCTGATGTTCGTTCGATCAGGTTTCTTTCGAGAGGAGAAGTGACATGCCAGATAAAGGTAGTAAGGACAAAGGCAGGAAGGAAAAAAAGAAAAAACCTTTGCATGATGCCAAGGAAAAGAAGAAGTTAAAGAAGGAAAAGAAGAACTCGACCAATTAAAAAACCTGTTTACAGGATAAATAAATACCACAAACCTTGAAAGAGACTACCTGTGCCTGGTAGTCTCTTTTTGATCCCAGAAAAGGAGCGGGGAGATCCTTAATTCCCAGGCACGATGGGTCTGTCTCAGGAATTGGTACCCGCCAGGCGGATCATGGTAGCCTGCATGAGCGCCACAGGCGTTTCGACCCCGTCTTGAAAAGCCACCACTTCCCCGCTGCAAACCATGAGCGTACGCCCGGGTTTGATCACGCGCCCGCGAGCCATGAACATCTGACCGCGGGCAGGGGACATGAAGTTAACCTTGAACTCAACGCTGAGCACCTGGCTGCCAACAGGCATGAGACTGAAGGCGGAAAAACCGCAGGCTGAATCGACCAGAGTGGTGACGATCCCGGCATGCAGGTAGCCGTTCTGCTGGGTCAAAGCAGGCTGGTAGTCCATTTCGATGCTAACCTGACCTGGTTCCACATCCACAAGCCGGGCTTTGATCGAGTTCATGACCTGCTGGGCGGCAAAGCGTTGTCGGACGCGTTCGGGTGCCAGAAGGTCGGGATATTCAAAAGTAGATTGGTTATTTATTGGCATTCCTAAGTCTCCCAGGGCATGTAGATTTTTCTACAGTTACTATAACCGATGACCTTTGTTTTGTGGATGGTGAGAATGACTTTATTAAATTGACAGAACCATATATTCCGACTATTCTTGGAGATATGATAACAATGGATGTGATTATTCGCCGCTTTGATGAGAAGGATTGGACACAAGTGTGGGGCATATTGGAGCCGGTCTTCCGGCTGGGAGCTACCTATGCCTTTCCGCCTGATATTGATGAGCGTGAGACGTATAAAGCCTGGGTTGAGACCCCGCAACAAACCTATGTTGCCGAAACAGAAGGGCATGTGGTGGGGACCTATTACATCAAACCCAATCAACCCGGGCAGGGAGCGCATGTCTGCAACTGTGGCTACGTGGTGGCAGGCAATATGCGTGGGCGCGGCATTGCGGCACAGATGTGCAGCCATTCCCTGGAAGAGGCCCGCAAACTGGGATTTCTAGCCATGCAATATAACCTGGTGGTAAGCAGCAATTCAGATGCCGTCCACCTGTGGCAGAAAATGGGCTTTGAGGTGGTGGGAAGGCTGCCAAAAGCCTTTAACCACCCGCAACTGGGTTATGTGGATGCGCTCGTGTTGTACCAGTGGTTGGGGAAATAAGGGTGGAACATTACAATTATTCTTACTTGAATTTTTAACCACCAAAATAATTAAACATCCATAAATAGGAGAATATAGCCGTGGTAATGGCACCTCCAAAGTATGCTGCATATTTATTCTTCCAGATGGAAGCCAGAACCAAACCGCCCAAGCCACCACAAGGGATTCCAAATATCAGTGCCCATAATATTGACAGGATCAGGAACGGTACCACCCAACTTAAATTGAGATCTTTGCTTTGAGTAACCATATAGACGATCAGAGCTGCAGCTACACCCGCCACTGCTCCGCTCTGAATTTTCTGGCGTGTAGTCTCATACAATTGTTTCGTAGATGAACTTCCCCTGACTTTTCTTTTCCAACCCAGGAACATGCCTAAAAATCCCAAAATGGTAATTAGCAGAATACTGGCATGGATCCTGCCAGCTGCCAACAAACTGGTAATTCCGACAGATCCAAACAAACTGGCCAGGATAAACCCGATGATCAGCAAGGCAGAAGGCAACCTGTCCGGGCGGGTATTATCACCCATGATCTCGATCAATTCATTAGGATCCAATTGGGTCTCCATATTCACTCCGAATACATTTCAATTGATGACCATCATAAACGAACGATACATGATCAAGACTGTTGTCTTTTTCCCACATCGATCCCATATTAAAAATTTTTGTGCAGGAAAAATAAAGGCTCCATCAAGGTTAAAACGATTTGAACATCATGAGCCAGGCGATAATGGCATACCCTCCGAAGCCAACGAAAGACAGCAGAACGGGGTTGCTCTTATCCAAAATACTTGTCAGCTCCTGGTCCATTCCAGGCTGGTCTTTCGCATGATCCAAAGCGTTCCTGGCTGCTGCAAATGTTTTCGTCCCAAAGGAATACATCACGGAGAATATGACGATGAGTAAAACGATCGAGGTCCAGATCCAACCTGAATTCCACCAATGACCTTGAAATCCTGCGATAACCCCAAAAAGCATGGAAGCCAACAAGCTTATGATCATCAACCTATAGGGCGCCCTTGAAAGTGACAACAGGGTACGGATCTTTTGCAAATCCCGTTCGCGTTTTAGAGCAAATGCCACTTGAACCGAAACGCCATGTGAGAGTAAAAACCCAAAAATGAAAATTATATGCAGATATTTAATCCATGTGTAGTTATCCATAACATCTCCAAGAAGTAATAATTGTGTCTGATCTTTGAAGGATCAGATAAAATTCTTTATGAACTCTGAAAAAGAGTAACCTGCATTCCATCCGGATCCTGAAGGCGAACATTAAGGTCTCCCCACGGAGTTGTTACAGGGGCATGAACCAGGATCGCTCCTTTTGAGAGCAGGCGTTCCATGGCTGCTTTCAAGTCAGGCACCTTCAGAGCAAAACGGATCTGCCCACTGACCCTTTTTCCGGCTTCGATCTGGTCAATAGTCTCTGCCTGTTGCTCGTCGAAGATCTCAAGTGTGGCTTTGCCCATGTTGAGGACTACAGCATGCCCCTGACCATTGTTCCAGATGGCTGCAGGTTCGATACCGAGACCTTCACAATAAAACTTCAATGAACGATCAAAATCACTACTGGTAAGAGCAACACGTAATTCAAGAATAGGTTGATCTGATATGGATGGCATTTCAGAATGTTATCCTTTTGTTGGTTCAATAAACAACTTAATTAAGGGTTAAGCACTGGATCCCATTTTAGATGAATTCATAAGTGTAAAAGCATGCGGCCGAGAAAGATGCTCCATGATGGAAGAAGGGCAAGATACCCGATCGAACTTATCCACCAGAGGATATTGACAAAAGTGACCTCATACCCGTCGGGATCGAGACCCTGGAATATTCCGGGAATTGCCACCAGACCAAGAGCCAGGATCGCAGCTGTGAAGAACCCAAAAATAACCAGGCTTTGCGGAAAGGAATTACTTCGCAAAGCAGAATAACAAAGCACTAGCAGCCACAAACCGAGCATTGCATTGCCTGACGCCATATAAAGCCCGGAAAGGAACCAGCCTGAGGTGGAGGTGATTACAAGAATCGATCCAACCACGACCAGAAGCGCTCCTATATTGGCAACAGTGAGTGCCATTTTACTTAGAAATGGGAATTGAGAATGGTAACCTGGATATAGCATCCAAGCTAAAATCAGGCTCAAAATGGCAGTGATGCCTATACAATAATCGTTCAGGGTGCCAAAAGGTTGACCGATACTAAAAAAAGGATTATAAAAACAAAGCCAAGTAATCCAAAAAAACCCACCGAAATGGCCAACCATCCGATTGATGAAGAGGAAATATTAGTAGTAATCATTCAATCTTCCTTTAATAAATTTCAAGGTATCCAATAGAACAATGAGGGTGACAGGGCAGGGTACAATCCCACCCTGTCATATGAATTAAATGTTGTCTGACAATTTAGGGAATTGTTGTTTCCAGTTTCGGCAGAGATTCCAAAAACCGGAAAATGGCTGTCAGCTCATTGTCTGAGAAATTCTTGTAATGTTCCCACGGCATTTGGCGAGGGTCAAGCTTTTGACCAAAAGGTGTGATACCAGTCCGAAGCGTATTTATAAAATCAGCTGCCTCCCAGGCGATCAGCTCACCACCCGGAGTCAAATTGGGTGCATTCTTGGCTGTGGGTTCGGCGCTCTTACCACCTGACAAGTCGGGACCATGACAATTTTTGCATGAGCTTACATTGACCAGATACAATCCATACTCGCTGGTCACTGCAACTGGTGGCGTTCCAGGGCGTGTTTCGTGGTCGATGGTTTCAGCGACGGTAATGGAATTGCCAAAAACACCAGCCGCAAGCATAGCTTTTCCAAGAGGATTGAAGCTGGGTTCACGCGTCACCTTATCAACAGGAGGCAAAGTTTTCAAGTATGCGATGATATTACCCAGGTCTTTATCACTAAAATACCAAAAACTCTGGGCAGGCATAACAATCAGGCTAAGCCCTTCAGGATTGATGCCATGCCGGATGGCGCGCACCCAATCCTGGTCAGTAAATTCGGACCCTGAACCACCAAGACCAGGTGTCAGGTTTTTCGAATCAATAATCGCAAATGGAGCTTCGAGGAAAACGCCTCCAGAAAGATCATCCCCATGGCAACCGATGCACTCTGCTTTGACCCAATGTTCCCCTGCAGCAATCGATTCTTCATCGGACGGGATGACGATATTATCAACTGGGAGATTAAAAGTTTGAGAGATCTGGGCACTACCTTTTGCAAACAAGACTGAAAAAATGATCAAAATTAAGACCAGCAAACTTCCCATAGCAATTCCCACCAACTTCAAGATCTTTTTCATTTTTTTCTCCAATGGCATAAATGAACTAACTGGACATAAATTGATGATTTTGTTTGAATAGAAGTTAAACGAGGATACGCTCAGAAGGTGATATATTCTATCACAATATACGATAAATTAGATATTATATATCGCAATACCTAATGTTCTGAGTTTCCCTCTTATGTTCGTTCAGATGGCTTTTAATGACTTGGGAATTTCAATCGTTGGATGCAAAAATCGTTAAATATTGCTACTGTAAGTATTCCTGTAATCTCTGGTTTGAAGGGAAAAATGGAAATAAGGCTGGCAAGGTGGTTTTAATCCTCCTTGCCAGGATCTTGCTTGAGCACAAAGAAAAAAATGATTAAATGAGTGAGTTTTGGTTAACCATGGATGCGGGCGTAGACCAGGATTACGACAAAGACCAGGATACAGCCAATCAGACCGGTCAGCATATTAACCCACCAGGAATCGTGAATTTTTAGACGGCGGATGGAAAATCGTATCAGCAGCGAGAACAACCAGCCAACTGCTCCGGTCATAAAAAGCAGTATCCCGGCCAAATCCTGCATTGACTGGTGCAATTGACCCAGGTACCAGCCATAAGCCATCAACAGCATCGGAAAAACGCCAAGCAGGAGCAGTTTTTTTATATTCATCCATTACACCTTTTGGCTGATTATAACATTTTGAAAGCCACCGGTGAACCCGAAAGGATCATTGGCGGGGAGGTTTGTGTGAAACAAAATTTTGAGACTGGCCTGCTTGCTTGATGGCGGCTTGGAAAGCCACTCTACATTTTTGGGGCAGCCTCCGATGGGGACTGTCCATGGACCCAGTAAGTGGCTTGCATATGCGATCTCCACTCCATGCGATCTCCACTCCCTACCCAACCTGGTGATTTAATCTTATACTGGAGAGCCAAATATCCGATCCAACTTTTTTTGAGATATGATAATTAATTCGTAACTGTCCGGGCAAACCTCCTAAAGGTTTTAATGGCAAGATAAATTGAACGATCATCCAAAACTTTATGGTATCACTCACTCAAATCTTCTCAGGAAAAACCTCATGACTTTATTCAATAATAAGGATGTTTTCAGATGACAACCCAAAAAATGAGAATGGTCACCAAGATCTCCGAATTGCGCCTGGCAAGGACCGGGCTGCCTGAACCCGTTGGACTGGTGCCAACAATGGGATACCTGCACGCCGGGCATGTCTCGCTGGTTGAGCGGGCGCGCAAGGAGTGTACCAGTGTGGTGGTCAGCATCTTTGTCAACCCGACCCAGTTCGCCCCGACGGAAGACCTGGCAAGTTATCCGCGCGACCTGGAGCATGATCTGCACCTGTTGTCATCTGCAGGAGCAGACCTGGTATGGACGCCGTCTGCTGAAGAGATGTACCTGGAGGGTTTCCAGACCTGGATCTCGCTCGACGAATTGGTCAAGCCGCTGGAGGGTGCCATGCGTCCGAGCCATTTCAGAGGCGTGGCAACCGTGGTGAGCAAGTTGTTCAACTGTGTCCAACCCCAAAAAGCCTATTTTGGTCAGAAGGATGCCCAGCAAGCAGCTGTCATCCGGCGCATGACGCGTGACCTGAATTTTCCAATCGAGGTGATCGTCTGCCCCATCGTGCGGGCAGAAGATGGGCTGGCTCTTTCCAGCCGGAATGTGTATCTGAACGCCGCGGAAAGGCAGGCTGCCACGGTCCTGAGCCGTTCCTTAAAATCTGCCGGGGCAGCCTATGAAAACGGAGAGCGAAACGCCAACACCCTGCGCCAGATAATGACAGACATCATCAACGCCGAACCTCTGGCGCGGCTGCAATATGTCTCCTGTGCGGATTATGATACTCTGGTGGAGTTGGAGGTGGTGGATCGAAAAGTCCTGCTATCCATGGCGGTATATTTCAGAAACACCAGGCTGATCGACAACCTGGTGTTGGGATAACGGGGATTGGACTGGTACCATCCAACCCGACCTGTTATTGATGGGGGGGTGATAAAAAGCGAGTCAGATCTGGCTGTAATTCTCGACTGGAACAACAAACAGGGTGGCTCGCGCATCCTCCCCTTCTGATTGAACCGTGTTGGCACGAATGACCTCGATGGCTGCATCGACACGATCATCTTCCAGGCCTACCAACAAAGTGACGACACCGCGGCGCAACCAGCCGCCCGTGGAAGCTATGCGGGTTATTCGAAAATTTTCAGCTGTCAGAGCCTGGGTTACATTATCTGTATCCGAATCCTGTAAAATGGCAATGATCAATTTCATTTTAGAACTCCTCAAATCGATCCACGGCGAAGGTGAAAATGGTTGCCCCGCCGACCGTTATAGGGATGGGGGATGGCAGCGGCAAGGGTGAGCCTTCGAGTGGTACGGCCAGATATTCAACCCGCTTATGACAGGTTTCCTGCAAGGCATTGATGATGGTTTCGTGCATACCATCCGGCAAACCTATCATCAGGGTGGCATTGCGCCTGCCTAGAAAACCCCCGCTGCTGACCATATGAATGACCGGGATATCCATTCCCTTCAAGGTGCTCAAAGCATGATCCAGGTCTTGGTCCTGGACCACGGCCATCATCAATCGGTGAATTTTGGTGTATCTCATAATCGAAACTCCGTTGATCACAGGTCCGTAAGTATGGATGGTCCCTTTTATTTTACCATCCCAGCTGGGGATTTCAGCAAGAAGATCGTGAGCGAATGGAATAACTGTAAATTTATAACTGAATGAACTGATCCACTTTGAGAACGAAGACGGTAACTTTTTTCAATCCCGGATCGATACCGGGAGGAAAATGGTCATGCACCAGTTGGATCGCACTATCCACCCTATCGGACTTGACTCCCATTATCAGGGTGGAATTGCTGCGACGCATAAAACCACCTGTGGAGGCGATACGCGTTACGCGAAAATCTTCCTTCAATAGCGCATTCAACAAGGTCTCACTCTTGGAATCATTTACAACAATGATTATCAATTTCATGACATCAGAATTCGCCATACGGTCCAACCTTTGCTAAGATGTACTCCATAAATTTGCCTGCCCCATCCGGGCATATTTCAGACGGTTCGGATCTGGATCCTCGAAAAAAGCCTTTTAACGTGGAAATAGTGGAAAAGCAAGGATATATAAAAAGGTTGCCACAACGCAGGTTGTCAACATGACTGGCAAACCGCGCCTGGTCCACATTTTTGCAGTGATGGGCGAGCGGGTCTTCTCTGAAAGGGTTGCCACCACAATATTGGCTGTAGAACCGATGATGGTTCCGTTCCCGCCAAAACCAGCTCCAAATGCCAGTGCCCACCACAGCGGACCGACCTCCAACCCGGCTGCTCCCAGGCCGTGGATGACCGGGACCATGGCAATGGTGATCGGGATATTATCCACAATGGCAGACAGGCTAGCCACTCCCCAGATGATGAAGACACCAAATAGAACGGGGGGAATACTGCTCGCCCCGGCCAGCGTATTGACAAGCGCTTCCAGTACACCCGCGGATTCCATGCCACCCACCATTACAAATAAGGCAGCAAAGAAGATCAGGACACTCCACTCAATCCGTTCCAGCGTTTTCTTTACATCCGGGCGGACCCACACCAGGGCAAATCCTGCAGCACTCAAAGCCACATAGGCTGGACTGATATGCAGAAAATGAGCCACAAAGAACAGCAGAATGGCTGCGCCCAGGACGATCAGGATCTTTTTTGCAGTTCTCTTGTCATCCAGGGCTTCGGATGGGGACAATTTCATAACTGCATTCATGTTCTTGGGTGGGATCATCAATTCTTTACGCAAAAGGAAACGTAAGAGCAATAATGTGATCAACCAGATAACCAGAACGATTGGAAGTGAGTAAACCAGAAAATCGTTAAAGGAAAACCCGGCAGCCGAGCCAATAATGATGTTGGGCGGATCTCCGACCAGGGTGGCGACACCACCCGTGTTGGACAGTAGCGCTTCGGCAATAAGAAATGGCGTTGCGGTTATGCCCAGGATCTCACAGATCAATATGGTGACGGGTGCGATCAAAACAATGGTGGTTACATTATCCAGGAACATGGAAAGCAGGGTTGTAACCGACCCCAGCATGACCAGCAGACGAACCGGGTGACCTTTGGATAATTTACCTGCCCAAACGGCCATGTATTGAAAGAAACCGGTCGGTTCGAGCAGGGAGACCAGGATCATCATACCCAATAACAACCCGAGGGTATTAAAATCAACCGCTTCAAGCGCTTTGGATTCTGAATAAAAACCGAGTATATTTCCCACGCCAACCATCAAAGCTGCCCCAGCGATGCCTACAATCGTGCGGTTGATCTTTTCTGAGAAGATCAACCCAAGACTGACGAGGAAGATCAAACTGGAAAGAATAGCTGCAAACGCCATAAAATTACTCCGTGGACCACGATGTTAGAATACCAGTACCGATATCAACCCGTGAAACGATCCCCACCAATTCACCATTTTCATTGGTTACTGGTAGATCAAAGATCTCATCTTTGAGCATAATTGCATAGACACGTATGAGACCACAATCTTTATCAATGGTTTCAACGGGATGCATAATGGTAGTAACAGAACGTGCCAGCAGATCGGAGCCAGGCTGCATCGATTCGATCGCTCCAAAATCATGGACAAAGTCAAAGTCTTCCATCAATTTCAGAAAATCCGGCATTTTCAAGGAGACCAGATCACTTAACCTAACCACACCGACCGGCTTTCCGAGTGTGTTTACAACCGGGAGGAGACTGACGCGTCGTTTTATGAAGACTGCAGCAGCTTCACCAATTGTTGTAGCTATTGGTATGGATATCACGTTCTTTTTCATGAACTTTTCGATATTCATTTCATCTCCTATGAAACCGCCTGGGAAGATAGGTTGGAAAAAGGATCCTATGGACTGCGGAAAGGCTCACAACTGCTCAAAATTCATCATACGATTCAACCTCGAACATAAATATGGTAGCACCCCCCACCGATATCGAGATCGGGGTTGAGATGGGCAAGGGTAAATTCTTCCAGGGTTGAGATATGTACTCTATCCGCTTTCGGCAGCTGTTCTGGAGGGCGCGGATAGCCACGGATTCGCGGCCTTCCTGGATGCCGATCAAAAGGGTGATATTGCGGTGGCTGAGGAACCCTCCCATACTTGGCATGTGGGTCACGCTGAAACCACGCCTGTTCAATGCGCTGGCTGCATTTTCATAATCCTGTTCCTGGATGATCACGAACATCATATACCGCACTTTTAGATTTGAGCCGCTGCCACCTCGCAAGAGGTCCGGCCAGTTCATATGCTGGTCGGTAAGGGCTGTATCAATTTCATTGATAAGGTAAGCATAGGTCTCATCTGAAATCACACCATCCCTAATTAAACCGCTCAGTGCGCTGCGTTGAGCCCGCAAACTTTCCCGCCGGGCGGTATCCAATTCTTCAGCTTCCACGGTTGGGTCAGAGGTCATCACTTCGCGGACCGCATCAACCAGATCGCTATTTTGTTTTTCAAGCATGGTGGATAATATCCGCCAGGTATATTCAGAAATCAGCCCCTGTTGACTCATGTGCTCAATATAATCATAGGCGGCACGACCAGCCACAAAACGGGCATGCCTGCGCTCATACTCATCCTGCATGGGCGTTCTCGTGATCAATAGCAATCGTTTCACCAGGCTATCCATCGTAAACCCCTGGACCAGCAAGGTGAACAGCACGACACCAAATGCCATTGATTGCAGCAAAAAGCGCTGCTCCCCCACCAGTCCAACACCCGGAATGCTGAGCGCCAGAGCCAGGGTGATGGCACCCCGCAGTCCGCCCCAGTACAAGACATGCTTCCACTTTCCAGGAATTCTGCGACCAAAAATGGAGAAACCATAGATACTGACTGCCCGAGATAACAGGACAGCCAATATGGCGATGGCGATGGCCTGCCAGTTCTGGATTAGCAATTGCAGATCGATAGCCAGACCGATCAAAAGGAAAATGATCGAGTTGGCTCCAAAAGCCAGGTATTCCCAGAAGTTAAAGACCACCACGCTTGAGGTTGGTGATAGTCCTTTGGAATACACATTCCCATTCACGATCCCGGCCGCCACCACAGCCAAAATACCGCTGAAATGTAATTGTTCCGCTACCAGGTAGGAACCAAAAGCCAGTACCGTTGTCAGGGTGGTCTCCACCAGGGGGTCATCGATCCGGCTGATGACCTGGGATGAAAGCAATCCCAGCACGACTCCCACAATGGCGCCACCACCAGCGATCCGGATGAAATTGGTTATATCGGTCAAAAGGGTTACTTCGCCCGATCCCATGCTACCCAAACCGCCTACACCGGCTACAGCCAGCATAATGTAAAACATGACGATGGCAGTGCCATCATTGAAAAGACTTTCACCTTCCAGTAATACCTGGAGGCGTTTAGGGCCTCCAATCCTGCGGAATAATGCCACCACAGCCACCGGATCTGTGGCTGCCACCAGTGCCCCGAAGACCATGGCAACTTTTAATGTGATCCTGGTTCCCAAGGGCGCCAGCGAAGAGCCCCAGGTCACCAATGCACCGACCAATAAGGTCGTCAGGACGACACCTGGTATTGCGAGAAGGGCGATCAACCAGAAATCCTGCTTAAGATCATCCACCCGGATATGATAGGCAGCTTCAAAGACTAGGGGAGGCACCAGCAACCCCAGGATGATCTCCGGGATGAGGGGATTATGAGAAATATCTAGCAATTGTTTGACGGTGTTACCTGTCTCACCTGTGAAGAATGCCGGGGAGAAGAAGGCAATCGCCAGACCGATCAACACCAATCCAACCGTGTAAGGAATTCTCAATTGCCGCGCTACGACTGCGACAATAGAAGCGACCAGGAGCAGGAGCAAAACCACAGCAATCATGAGGTTGATCGTTGGGAGGTGTTCGATGTTTACCATATCAATATTGTAACCCACTACCGGAAAAAATTAAAAAAAATTGAAAAAATCGTTTACAGGATCGACAAGAAGGAGATCCTGAAAGTGATTTCGCCTGGCTGGGTCAATATTAACCAGAGGATCTTGTCGTCAGGACCTGATATTTGAAAAGAATGAGGAATGGTTCTTTTTAAGAATTGGATACGATGCAGGCGGATGGATCGGTAATCTGCATAGTCTGCCCATCCGGGAAGGTGATATCGGTGAGATCTGCCCGGCGGACCACGACCAGGCCCTTGTAGCGCAGGGTCACCGTCCAGGGGAATGGGTTAAAACCCTCCAGGTGGACCTTGTTGGCTGAAAGGATCCGCACACCCTGAGTCTTCAGGAACAGGCTGACAGGAACCAGGCCATGCAGGCTGTTGCGCTCGCCCTTCCCGATCCCGCTTTCTGCCTGGTAGCTGTTAAAGAACGCGCCCTGTTGCTTGAGGCTGTTAATGGCCGTGTCCATCAAACGCGTCACCAACTGACTGACTTCGGAACGCAACCCGTAATCCAATAATCCAGAGCCGATCAATTGGTTCCACGGAAATTGCACTTCGTTGTCTTGTGCCAGCACAGGTTTGTTGGCAGCATATTTGCGGGTTGAAAACCCGGCATTGTGCCAAAAGCTTTTCTTATTGAAAAGGTTCGACTTGACCAATGAAGAAACTTTGAAATCGTCGGGGATTCCCGCCCAGACAGGCATTAAACCGGTCTGGTCTTCCTGGGTGTAATCCAGGCTGCGGATCACCAGCCTGTCTGAAGGCTGCAGACCCGTCACTTCGACTTCTTTAAGGGAGGTATAAACCTGTGTGCTGGAAGCGATCGACATTTCCAGGCCTGGGCGAAGGTCCTTGCGTCCGAGAAGCTCAACTACATCCCCGGTCGGAGATTCTCCCTTAATGCGTATTTCCAGTGCCCGTGTTGTGCGACTGGATTCGAAGATTTGGAGCAGGAGACGCTCCGGGTTCTTAAACGCATTTTTTAATTTACGCACACCCGACCCGGAGCAAGTCAAAAGTGACCTGCCATTTAGAGTGCAATGGGTATCCCTATCGCGATAGTTGTAAAAATGATCCTTCTTGTTCCAGCAGGCTGCCAGGCTTACATATAAATGGTCCGCCCGGATCCGAAAATTCTTCATCTGGTCGGTCAGATCCAATTCGTCCGCCAGGGATATAAGGGCGTGGTATTCCCTCCAAAGGCAGGCAGCCAGGTCCGGGCTTTCAAAGAAGCGAATATCAGCCCCCTGGTCTTCTTTCCTCAGGCTGGTGAAGACCGGGTTGTCTTCAAAACCGGTTTGGGATGGGTGATCCCATTGCGGAAATCCATCCTGGTTGCGGTCATGAGACGGATCGAACCAGCATTTATAAAATGCCAATAATTTTGGAAAGACTTCCAACAGGAAATCTTTATCCCTGGTGTGCTGATAGGAAGACCAGGTTAATTCCGCCAGAAGGGGCGCTGCCAGCCAGCGGCCGCGTTGTCCCGCCAGCCCGGGACGGCAGTCCACAAAGCCTGTTTCATCCTGGGTGGACAGGAAATTTCTCACCAGGCTGGCTGCCAGTCCGGGCGAGCCTGGAAGCAGACTGGCAATATAAAAGGAATCATGAACAGATTGCCCATCCCACTGGGCTGTATAGTCACGGCCATCGCCGCGTGAAGAATAACCGTGGTCTGGCTGACGCGTTAAAACAAAAGATGGGTGTGGAAGGTTCCCGCCAGCCTGAAAGAACAAACGCAGGGCTGTATTCTGACTGAAAGCCAGGCAGGCATCCCAATCTGGATCGCCTGTTTCGATATCCACTGTCTGGGCTGCGTTGATCAGCTTGATACGGGCAAGTTCGGCATCCCAGGTACGAGCAGCCGTGAGACGTGCCAGGTCAAAAGAAGCCTGTGCATCCGGCAAGGCAGCCTGGACCCAGGTGAATTTTCGGGAAGCCAGGGGTGCCAGGCTGATTTCCAATTGCAGGGAAGAATAAGGACCGGGACCGCGCAGGGGTCCCCCTGTCAGGAACACGACAGGTTCGAGATTTGAGGTTTTTCCCGAGAGAACATAGACTGATTGCAGTTGGGTGGCAATCATGGTCTTTCCATCCATTGGCGTCATGGTGGAGTTTAATTCGAATTGCAGGTCGAGGGAATTTGTGGTCAAATTGCGGAATGTCAACCGGCAGGCAAGTGTCTGCGAGGAAGGTGCCCAATATTCAATTCGGACATCCAACCCCTGGAAAGGAGAGCAGATAAATTCCAAATAATTGGGGAAAAACTGGGTCAGGACCGGGGGGGCAAAGAACAAATGTGGATTGATCACTTTCTTGCCGCCCAGAGAAAAACCGGGAAAGATGCGCATACTGCGAGCCCGCAAGCCATAGGTGGTTTGGATAGCCATGACAGCCGAATCACCGCTGCCCGTTTCTATTTCCCAAGTGTGATCATTGATATAATCAGGTTCGCAAAAGCGAAAATCAGCGGATAACACCAGTGTGCGCGGATCACCCGCTTTGAGAGACCAGGATCGCATGGCTTTATTGTACGGTTAGTTTAGCAGTTGGTCAAAGGTTTTATGCTAAAATCCATATAATGAGAGGTAGTCATTATTCATCGATCCAGCAATGACCAGCCAAAGGAGTTTTCATGTCATTCCTGCCTGCCAAACGTGGTATGTATTTTGAAGAATTCGAACCCGGACAGCATGTCGCCACACCCGGGCGGACAATCACCGAAAGTGATATTGTCAGCTTTGCCGGATTATCCGGTGATTTTAATTTGATCCATACGGACGCGGAGTACAGCCGCACTTCACCTTTTGGACAACGCGTGGCACATGGTCTGCTGTGCGTCTCGATCGCATCCGGTCTGGCAACACGCAGCGGCATTATGGAAGGCACTGTCATGGCTTTCCGTGAGATCAACAACTGGAAGTTCATAAAACCGGTTTTCATTGGTGACACAATTCATGTGGAGATGGATGTGAACGAAACCAAGGCCTTCCCACGCCTGGGTGGGGGAGCGGTATTCATCAACGTGCAGATCAATAATCAATCCAATGAGGTCGTAATGAAGGGCACCTGGACGGTCCTGATCATGTCAAGACCTGCCTGAAAAGGGCAGAACAGGGAAAAACAGATGGAAACACAAGAACCAGAAGATCCACTTGAGCGCTTCAATCGCTTGATCAACTCGGAGGCTGAAACCCGGATCGATATCCCAGTTGAAAGTCCAGCCTCTTCACCTGCATCCGTACCCGCGGCAAAACCCAATGGCGAGGTCACTTCGGACGCTCCAGCCACTCCTGCCACATCGCCGCGGCCCGCATACCGTCCGGCATTGGACGAGAATAATATGCCGCTGCCACGCCGTGTGGATGAGATCGATCTGAATGCCACGCGTGTTACCCCGTCTGCATTCAACCCCCCTTCCAGGCCGGTCCTCACCCAACCAACAATAACCAAACGAGATGCAGACAAACCACCCAAGAAGAACCGGAGGAACAAAATGGGTTGTTTCCTGAGAACCATCATCATCATGGTCTTTGTGGTTGTGGCGATCGGTTTGTTGTTGTCTGCCCTGGCGATCTACCAGTATTTCACCGTAGCTGCCACCCTGCCAAGCGTGGATGACCTGAAAACTCACGCCTCCCAATTTGAGACCACCCGCATCCTGGACCGCAACGGAAATTTGCTGTACGAGATCCTGGACCCCAACGCCGGCAGACGGACCTACATTCCCCTGGACAAAATATCACCTTACGTTGTGGCTGCCACCATTGCCACCGAAGATAAGGGTTTCTACTCGCACCCCGGGTTTGACGTATTTGCGATCATACGCGCTTACTGGCAAAATGCCACCAGTGGAGAAACCATATCTGGTGCTTCGACCATCACCCAGCAGGTGGCACGTGCCCTGCTGATGACCGCCGATGAACGAAGCCAACAGAGTTATGGGCGCAAGATGCGTGAAGCCATCCTGGCAGCTGAGATAACGCGGCGTTATTCCAAGAATGATATCCTGGAACTGTATCTGAACGAGTTCAACTATGCCAACATGTCCTATGGAATTGAAGCCGCAGCCGAAACATATTTCAACAAATCAGCCGAGAATCTGAACCTGGCAGAATCATCCTTCCTGGCTGGGCTGCCGCAAGCGCCATCGGTGTATGACATTTTTACCAACCGGGAAGGGACCCTGCAAAGGCAGCAGCAGGTACTGATCCTGATGTACCAGCTAAGCCAGGAAACCAATTGCATCTATGTCAGTAACAGTATGCAAAAGATATGTGTGGGAGTGACCGAAGCAGCCATGGCAGCCTCGGATATGGAAAAATATCCTTTCACGCCGACCTATGTAAATATGCGCTACCCGCATTGGGTGCAATATGTGCGCAGCCAGCTTGAAAAACTGTATGATCCACAGACCATCTACCGTTCGGGGTTCACCGTGACCACCACGCTTGACCCAGGATTACAAGACCAGGCTCAACAGATGGTGAGCAGCCAGATCGCCAGCCTGGCTGACCTGCATGTCACCAATGGCGCATTGGTCAGTATGCGCCCAGCCACAGGCGAGATATTGACGATGATCGGGTCGGCGGATTTTTATAACGTCGGTATATCGGGTCAGGTTAACATGGCCACCAGCCCAACCCGCCAACCCGGGTCTTCCATCAAACCCATCACCTACCTGGCGGCCTTTGAAAAAGGCTGGACGCCTTCCACCCTGATCTGGGATGTGCCCTCTGAATTTCCTCCCTCCGGAAATATTGACGACCCGCGTGATCCTTACATCCCGGTCAATTATGATGGAAAATATCACGGCCCGGTGACCGTTCGGACCGCCCTGGCAAACTCTTTTAATGTTCCGGCTGTTAAAGCGCTGCAATTCGTCAGTATTTATGACGACCCGAACACCCCTGCAATGGAAGGAATGATCGGCATGGCTACCAAGCTGGGGTTGACAACACTGACACGCAATGATTACGGTCTATCCTTAACCCTGGGAGGTGGAGAAGTCAGCCTGCTGGAAATGACCAGCGCATTTTCTGTTATTGCCAACAAGGGCAAGCAGATCCCTCCGGTGGCGATCCTCAAGATCGTTGATTTCAATGGTAATGTTCTCTATGAATACCAACCCCCGGCTGGGGAGCAGGTCATACGAGCCGAGCATGCTTATTTGATCTCATCGATCCTTTCAGACAATGAAGCCCGGGCACCCATGTTCGGCTACAACTCGGTCCTGGCGCTGCCCTTCCAGGTGGCGGCTAAAACCGGGACAACCAATGACTTCCGCGATAACTGGACACTGGGTTACACCCCGGATCTTGCTGTGGGTGTCTGGGTGGGCAACGCAGACTACACGCCCATGCAGAACACGACCGGGCTTTCGGGGGCGGCGCCTATTTGGGCGCAGTACATGCAGACCGCCATCCAACAATTGACAGGGGGTAACCCCACTCCATTCCTTAGACCCAATGGAATTGTGGATACGGTCATCTGCACCACTTCGGGCACTGAACCCTCACCCTACTGCCCCAACCAGCGCAGCGAGGTGTTTGCAAGCGACCAACCACCCCTGCCTGCCAGCCAGGATCTCTGGCAAAATCTTGAAATTGATACCTGGACGGGCTTGCGGGTCTCGGAAGAATGCAAAGAATCTGTAACCCGGCACCTGTCTTTGAATGTCCCTGATGAATGGGGCAGAAAGTGGATCCTGGGTAACCCCCAGGGTCAGGAGTGGGCCAGGGAATTGGGCTTTTCAGATACGATCTATTTCTCACCCAAACGGGCTTGCAAGGCAGATGATCCACACCCCCAAATGACACTCGTCAGCCCCGAGGAGAACGCCATTATTTCGATCAGTCCAGTTGAGTTGTTCATTGTTGCCAATGCCACTGCCAATTTCAAATCATTCCGCATGGAATACGGAAAGGGACGCAATCCGACCGAGTGGTTCGAGCTGGTCCCTGAGACCGGAAATCCGGTCAACTCAGACCAGCCGGTTGTGTCCTGGGATCTGTCTGATATCCAATCGGATTGGGTCACCATCCGTCTCTATATGACCAGTACGGACGGTCATCATGCTGAGAAACTATTCCGCCTGCAACTGAACCTTCCAACACCCACACCGACCCCGACCGAGACCGCCACGATGACGCCCAGTGCAACCAGCACAGCGACGGCAACGACAACACCCACACCCACCTCGACTTCCACTCCGACATTTACAGCGACTACACCCTGAAAAATTTGAGGTTGGGAATGAAAATAAAGACTGGCAGGTTCGAAAACCTGCCAGTCTTTTTATGGTCATCGGGTTGGTCATGAATGGTTATTCAGGTCTCAATCAGACCGGAACATTACCTGGTTTGATCCGCCTTGAGCCACCAGGTAAAGGAGGCGAAAAGACCGGTGATAAAAATGATAAAAACCACGAAATAGCTGTGCAAGGCAAGCGGTTCTGATTGTGAGCCGGTAAAGTCGCTGAGCAAGGCTGGCACAGCCCAGGGAAACCAATCTCCCCAACCCATCACGATCGCGATCTGGGCCAGGGCCATTGTCAGAAACGCCCAGCCGAGCGGAGGTAGGTAGCCGCGGCCCGCACTCGCGATCAGCGCCACCACCGGCATCAAAAGGATCGTTATTAAAGCGATCAGCAGCAAAGTTCCAAAAGAACTCCATGCCAGGGAAGTGGACCAACCCGGTATCTGTACTGCTGCTCCTATGCCGAGAGAGACCACGAAGATAAGGATCGTGAGACTCAATAACCAGAGCAAGAGTAATACGAACTTGGCTCCAACAACGACCTGGCGTGAAGTCGGTAACGCCAACAGGTCTTTGGCGGCGTGGTCTGAAAATTCTCGCCCGAAGACCCAGGCTGTTATGATCGCAAACAATATCGCACCGGCGATCCCTGTCCCCATTTTCAGCATTCCCAAGAAGGAAGGCCAATCGGCAACCCCTCCGACCAGTTGAGCCTTGACGCTTATGATGCCCAGCTCCCTGGCTTTTTCGGGATCTTTCAGGATCAGCATGAACAATCCGCTGACCAAGGGCAGGATAAGGAACCCGAGGGTGGTGAATAATGGCACCCTGGAGCGGCGGGCTTTGAGGGTCTCCGCCCATAACGCAGATCGAAAAGAATTCAAGCCTGTTCTCCTGTCAAACGCAAGAAATAATCCTCCAGGTCCTCGTGTTCTACCGTCAGCCGTGTTGGGGGTGTTCCGGCGTTGACAAGGATGGTTGCGATCGAATCCGGAGCGTTGATGGTGCCTGGATCACATACATGGATCGTATTCTCGACGATCTTTACCTGACAGCCTGCCTGCAACAGTACCTGTTGAGCGGCAGCAAGGTCATGGACCTTGACCTCCAGGCGCAAGGACCGTAGTTCTTCAAGCTTTTGTGCATCCAATTCTTCGAGAATTCGCCCGCGGTGGATGATGCCGATGCGGGTTGCCATTCGTTCCACTTCCGTGAGGATGTGACTGGACATGAAAACAGTGACACCTTTTTCGCGCGCCAGGTTCTCAAGAAGATCGCGGATCTCAACCACTCCGGCCGGGTCCAGTCCGTTGGCAGGTTCATCCAGTAGGAGCAGATCGGGTTCGTGCAGCAAGGCACGTGCCAACCCCAGGCGTTGCAGATTTCCTGTCGAAAGGACACCTGCTTTGCGATCTGCATATGGAAAAATACCAAGCTGCTCGATCACGCGCGACACAGCCTTTTTATCCGGGACATCCTGTAAACGGCGGGCGATCTCAAGGTTCTCCTTTACGGTCAATTCCGGGTAGGCAGAGGGAGATTCGACCATGTGGCCGACCTGGCGCCATGGTCCAGTACCATTGGGTCCGACAGTCTGTCCCAGTAATTTGATGGAGCCTGAATCCGGGCGTATCATGCCCAGCAAGGCCCGGATGGTCGTGGTCTTGCCAGCCCCGTTCAAGCCCAGAAAACCGTAAATCTCACCCGGTTTGACGTGCAAGTTGACCGAGTCCACTGCCAGGACAGGTCCAAAAGCCTTGGAAAATCCATTTGTTTCGATCGCAAAATTCATTTTCTGACCCGATGATCTAAGGATCGCTGATATTCATTCTAAAATAGCCTTGTGTTATGGGCAAGACCTTCTGTTGTTCAACTCCAGTATACTGGAATTCCTTTATTCGGATGAATGCCTGATGAATTACAGAATGGCTGTTCTCTATCTTTTAAAAATAACATCCCCCGATCTCTGGCGGGGGATGATCTGTGGATCCGCATCCAGCTTTAGAAGGATCGCAGACTGGGTTGGGAAAACTTATGGCAATGGACGCCAGACGGGGTCAAAATCCACGGCGAGATCAATTGTGATACGGATGCGCTCGCCACTGATTAGATCAAGCATATAGATATCGAAATTGATCCCATCAACAAATTCAAAAACCAAGCGTTGACCATCCATGGAATAGCTGGCATCGCTGGCATAGGTGCCATATTCAAGAGCGCCAGCCAATCCGGCTTTTTCATCATTGTATGGGTACGTCATGAGCCAGTTGGTTGCAGATAATCTCTTGGACTGGCTGAACAGGATCGTGGTGCCATCTGGAGACCAGGCTGGAAGGGTGTCCCACTTGTTTGGATCGCTCAGAACCAACCGCCTGGCGCCTGTGCCAAGATCAGTCATAACCCAGATCTCGTAAGAATCGAACCTTTTGATCGAGTAAACGATCTCAGATGCTGCAGGACTCCAGGCAGGCTGCCGGGCAGGTTGACTGGGATCGGTCTGGGTGAGACGTTCGACAGACCCGCTGTTCAGGTTGAGCAGATATACCTGGGCATACCCATCCCTCAGTGAAGTAAAGGCAATGCGGACGCCGTCCGGTGACCAGGCAGGATCAAAATCACCGCCGGCTTCCCAGGAGAGCGGTGTTAGTCCGGTGCCATCCAGGGCGATTGTGTAAAGTCTGGCACCAGGATATCTGTCCGATCTTTCATTGCATGGAGAAATGAAGACCAATTGGCTGCCATCAGGTGACCAATCGGGTTGACAAGCACCTTCATCCAGATTGGTTATTTGGGTCGGATCATCGCCACCCAGACCGGAAACATAAATCTGTGGGATACCAGAACGGTCGGACGCAAAAGCGATCTGGCCATCGCCTCCACCAAGCGCGGTGCTGAGGGGTGAGGGGGTCGGGCTGGGCGTTAAATTAAGGGTTGGAGTGGGCGAATTTGCCAGGGTCCGGGTTGCCTGGAGGGTGGGTGTCGGGCTGGGAGAAGCGGGCGATAAAAGCAGCAAACTGGCTGAACGGGTCTGCTCCAAATTCGAAGAAGCGAGGAGAGTTGGCGTTGGTGTGAAACGCAGGCTGGTTCGTATGCGGAACAGGGTTTCCCGATAATCTGGTAAGACCAGGATCGCACCCACTATCAGCAATAACAGAAAGATGAGCAAGATCCAGAATCGCGGCCCATGCCTTTTGTTGCGGTTGGATTGGGATCCAGGCGGTGAGGGCGGCTCGTAATCCTGATCCATTGCATTCGTAACAGGCCTGTCGGGAGGTTCCTTGATATCCTCATGTTCATCAAGTACAGGAGGTGGGGCGACATGAATATCTCCATTTAAATTCAGGGTTTTGGAATTGGAAGACAGCAACGCCATGCGGAAGGCATCCGCAGTCTGGTAACGATCATCAGCCTTGATGGACATTGCTTTCTCAATGACATTGGCCAGGTGGCGTGATACTTTGGGATTGCGCTTGCGCAGCGATGTCAACTCGACATTGTCCATGGCGCGCGCCAGTCCATCTTCGGGAATGACACCCGTCAGGGCGGCATAGAGTGTGGCTCCCAATGAGTAGATGTCCGTGCGCGGATCGGTGCGGGCTGTGCCATATTGTTCGGGGGGTGAATATCCCGGAGTCATGGCCCGAGCTCCGGTTGTTGTAGCCTGGGTACCCTTCAGGATCTTTGCCAGCCCAAAATCGACCAGGAAGATATGACCATCCGGGGTGATCTTGACATTCCCCGGTTTCAGGTCTCGGTGTAGAATGGTTGGTTTGCGGGAATGCAGGTGCGAGAGGGCATCACAGACTGCCACACCGATCAGAATGGCTTCTTCTTCAGAAATGGAGCCCAACCGTTCCATGCGTTGACGAAGATCTTCACCTTCGATGTAATCCATGACCAGGTATTGCCCCTGGTCCCCAATTACAAAATGATCGGTGACACGAGTCAGATTGGTATGGCGCAGGTTGGCCAGAATGACCGCTTCCAGGCGGAACTGGCGGGAGTACTCATCCGTGGTGAAAAGATTTTCCTTGACGGCAACTTCCACACCCAGGTTTTCATCAATTGCGCGATAAACTGAACCCATGCCACCCTGGCCGAGGATTTCGATGATCCGGTATCTTTTGTGTAAAAGGGTGCCGCGTTCAAGCGTCATTAGATCTAATTTCCGCAATACTTTTGTATGGAAAACAAGGGGGGTGGGACGGACAGGTTGACCCAGCCATTCTCACCCCCGGGTAATTCTGATGTTCATTAACTTTAATATTATAACAGAGCAATGAAATCGAGCAACATGCTCACAGAAATGGTCAATATATGGTTAAAAGCCGGGAATTTGAATGAAATTGCCTCTTGACAATTAGAACAAGTGTTCTATAATAGGGTTAAGAACGCCTTAGTCAACAGACTTCTCAAATACATACACTACCAGGTGAAGTGATAAAGTGGATCCCGCTTTCAACTCCATCCGATCTTCCCCAATACTATTGAGAGGCTGCAGATCATATTCTATGGAGGTTACCATGAATGCTCATCCCACATCCCGTTCGTTTACCGGTTTCAATCGTATCAATATGCGGCGCGGAGCCATTTTCGGGTTTATATTGGTAGGCGCGCTGCTGGCTTTTGAAGCCTTCAATTATTCCACCACAGATTTTGCCCTGACCGACCTGCTGGGTTCAAACCTGCGGTTCATGGGTCTGCGCTGGGCCACGATCCTTTCGCTGGCATTCTGCGGCATCGATTTCGCCGGGATCGCACGCCTTTTCACTCCGGAGAAGGGTCACGATGAACCGGCTGAAGTCTGGTACCTGTTCTTCGCATGGCTGCTGGCAGCATCCATGAATGCAACCCTGACCTGGTGGGGTGTCTCTGTGGCAGTTCGCAGCCACCAGTCACTGGGCAGTGGTGTGATCGGAACGGATGCCATGTACACGGTTGTACCGATCTTTGTAGCCATATTGGTATGGCTGATCCGTGTCCTGATCTTGGGAACTTTCTCGATGGCTGGAGATCGTTTGTTCAGCCTGGGCGAAGGAAAACCTGCCATGTTGCGCTCTGCACTCCACAGCCCCAGACCGGTGCCCACCACGGCAGCCCTCCAACCACAACCCATGCCACAGCCAATGCGCTCCATTCCCACTCCAATGAGATCTACTGCCCGGGTAGAGTCAAGCCCTCAACCGCTCGGTATGGCAGCCCGCTCAAATGCCCACCCGGTTTATGGCAGCAACGATACCCACCTGACCAGGACTTGAGAACTGGTCCTCAGGGTCTTTCCAGGAACCGTCTGGTGACAACCGGATGGTTCTTTTTAATTCCGATCATCAGGGGAAAGGGTATACCTCCTCCAGATCTCTGCCAAAAACCCTATTAATTACCCTTATAACATGGATGGTTTATGTGCTGTACTTTGGCAACCCGCATGATATAAATTAAAAGACCGTACTTTTTATGCTGTCATTTGTCCGGGCGAGCGGCATGGATAACTGCCCATCTGAACAGAACTAAAAAGGAGAAATATGAAGCCTTTTAGAAAAAATGTAGCCATTGCGATTGATGGAGGTGGCATAAGGGGAGTGCTCATCACCCAGGCTCTGGCAATCCTGGAAGCATACCTGGGTCAAACCGTGCACGATATCTTCCGACTGGCAGTGGGAACCTCCACGGGATCGATCATATCAGCCGGGATCGCAACCGGATTTACAGCCAGAGAGATGACCGAATTATACATACGCATGGGTGAAACCATCTTTCCCAATTTGCTCAGGAAGAAGCTCTTCCCGTTAACCCGTTACCGATATCCCATTGAACCGTTTGACCAGGCTCTGGACAAATTCTTTGGTGATGGGAAAATGGGAGGTTTCTGGGATGGGTATCCGCGTACCGACCTGGTGATCACCACCTTTGACATGGAGGAGAACCGCACCCGCTTTATCAAGCCCTGGAAGGAAGAGTTTAAGGATTGGCCGGTTTCAAAAGCTGTGCGTGCCTCCTGCTCTGTGCCGACCTATTTCCCGATCATCGAGAACCGCTATCTTGACGGAGGGATCGGCTCTTACAGTAACCCCTGTTATATTGCCGCCTATGAATTAAAAGAATGTTTAAACTGGGACCTGGAGGAGTCGACCCTGATCAGCATTGGCACCGGGCGGAGTCCCTATAGATTTGATTCCACGACCGTATCGAAATTATGGGCTTGGGATTGGATCGGGCGCATCGGCGGGGCGTTCTCACAATCTGCAGCGGACCAGCAGGTAAACCTGGTGGAGACGAGTTTTGAAGGGCTTGATTTCCGGCGATTTCAGATCAACATGCGGGAGTCGATCCAGATGGATGATACCGGGCAGATCGACCGCCTGGTGGCCTATGGAGCCCGACTGGGACACATGATGATCAATGACCAATGCGACACAGCTCAAGGGATCAGCATCAAGCGACCCTGGGGATATCCGCTGGGGTAGCAGAACTCAAGAAGCGTAGATTGGGCGGGATCCAGGCCATCCATTCCGGATCACTGGCATCCTGGTCCTATCCCAACCAACCCAATCCTTTTTAATTCAGATCCATAAAGCTTATCGGCAGCCCTATCCGGATCTATTTCATCACGCATTCAGGTGATAGGTATGATAAGGGTTGGAGCAGGGGCTGCCCCAAACCACGTGCATTTCGCGGGTGGTCAGATCGAAGACCAGGGCATTGATGGTCTTCTCGTCATCCAGTGGGATCTTCGCTTCGATGGAATGATTGCAGATCGAATCGGGGTAGTTCACATGGTCTCGCTGGATGGCTTGCAGGGTCTTTATGGTGTGTTTGGGAGTGCGTTTGAGCAATCCAAAGGCTCGGAAGTAACGAACGCGCGAATTGACCAGGTCTTCAGGTTCATTCTCGATGGTGCGCATGGTTTGCGAGAGGTAATTGTTGGTATGGGCAAGGTAACCTTCCTCGCCATAGATCACAGAAAAGCGTAGAGCGGAGACTTCCACGCTGTATAACTCGCCACTCTCATGCACCAGCATGTGGTTATAACCGGCAGCCCGGCGGGGGGATAGCATATGCGAGATCGCCTTGCCTGGAGACTTGGCAGACAGGACGGCGCGGGATACGAACAGGCGCGGTACACCGATGCGTGAATCAGCCGGGTAGACGGAGTCACACATATGGGCAATGCCATAGGCATTGATTCCGATATTTGGCAGCAAACCGCCATAGGTCATGGCCAGGAAAGGGGGTTCCTTGTCTGGTGTGGCTTGCACGATGTAAACATCCGATTCGTCATCGGGGACCCAGTCCTCATTATGGGCAGCCAGGACATGCCCATCGGCAGTGTGTTCACCATTGACAGCCATGCTGGTGCAGCGGTCAAGATGCAGAGCATCGGTCGTGACCGCTTCCATGGCGTTCAGGATGGCGAGGTCTTCGTAGGCGACATTGGCACCTTCAGCGATTCCTTTCAATTCTTCCACATACTGTGGGAAGCGTTCCTGGGCAAATGGCATGTACTTGCTGGCCTGAATCCGGGCGCCTTCCCAGGTCAGTTCCAACTGTTCATATGCTGCCGCAACCAGAACGCGCGCGTTTTCGAGGGAATGGATGACCTGGTTGACCGTAGCCTCACCGATCTGGCGACCCATCTCGCGATGCGTTCCGGAGACAGTTATCAGCGGGGGAGGATCTGGATGGAGGGGGGTATTGGGTGGAATTTCCATATTTTTCTCACTTTGCAAAATATTTTCCAATAATTTATTATACTCCTCCAGACTTGTGAAACAGAAGGATGGATATTCTTTATCAATTTGAGACCAATGAGGAGATCTTCATCTGCAATACGGTGCAGATGCCGGGTTCGATCCTTTACCCGCCCGGATCACGCCGAAAAATGAAAATTGAGATTCCGTGGACAGGCTGCCTGCCACGATGGATTGTAAGCCAGGGGGGAATTTGCAGGATCGAAGCTGCCGTCAGCCGAGATAATCGCGCAGGTGCCGGCTGCGGGTGGGATGGCGCAATTTGCGTAAAGCTTTGGCTTCGATCTGGCGAATACGCTCGCGGGTCACGTTAAAATAACGGCTGACCTCTTCCAGGGTATGGTCCTTGCCATCAATCAACCCAAAGCGCAATTCCAGAACCTGGCGTTCACGTTCGGAGAGGGCTGCCAGAGCTGTTTGAACCTGCTCGCGCAGCATCTCCCGGGCGGCTGCATCCATGGGTTCGAGGGCATCATCATCCTGGATGAAATCTCCCAGTGAACTGCTGTCTTCATCGCCAACCGGTCCCTCCAGGGAGACCGGCTCTTCGGCAGAACGCAGGATCCGTTCCACTTTCATTGTAGCTGAATCCCAGCGCCGTTGCACAACCGGGTCTAGGGGAGTATTCTCAGATTGCGAGCGAAGCACGGCCTGGGTATCTACTTCCGAGAGATAGCCTGCTTCGAGAGCCAGCTCATCTTTCCTGGGCTCACGACCCAATTGTTGGACCAGGGTCCGCTGGACGCGCATCAGACGCGAGATCGATTCAAACAGGTGGACGGGGATGCGAATTGTGCGTGCCTGCTCCGCGATGGCGCGGTTGATGGATTGACGGATCCACCAGGTGGCATAGGTGCTGAATTTAAAACCCTTACGCGGGTCAAATTTTTTAACAGCTCGCAGCAACCCCAGGTTCCCCTCCTGGATCAGGTCCAGAAGATTGATGCCGCGTCCCATGTAACGCTTGGCAACACTTACCACCAGGCGCAAATTTGAACGGATGATGACCTGTCCGGCTTCGGTGCCACGGTAATAGATCATATCCAATTCTTCACACAGACTGGCGTGGGATGGTATTTTTTGATAGAGGGTGCGTTTTATAGGGAGTTTGTTGTTCTTCAGGATGTATTTGAGCAACCAGCTTCCCATGTTTTCCGGCAAAATGTAATAGACCAAAAAAATGTAATAGATATTGGCTACCAGGCTTTCCCATACCATGTCCTTGCACCACATCTCTTTGTTCAGGTAGGTGCGCAGGTAGGAGGGCGACTCGTTCTGCCAATCCTTTTGAAGCATTTGGGCTTCCGCCAGCAGGAGACCCTGGTCGGGCAAGGACAGGGAAAGCCGTTTGGCATCCACCTGCATGCGTTCCCAGGCTGTCAGCAACTCTCCCAGGGCTGAATGGTAGATCATATGCTGTTCGGAAGCAGCATGGCGTCCGGGTCCGCGCCGTACAATGGCCTTGGTCAGGCGGCGGGCTTCGATCATACTTGCCAGCCGAAATTCACTATCCGCATCCAGGAGTTTTACCTGTCCGATCTCACGCAGATAAAGCCGCACAGGGTCATCTGATAATTCACCTGCCAGAGAGGGCTTGTGAGCTATGATCTTCTTGATGGTTATGTTATCTTTCAGATCATTCTCAATATCATTGTCGTTTTCGATTTCGTCGGGGTCAATATCGTCGGGTTCAATTTCAGCATCAAGTTCTTCATCCAGATCCAAATCCTCATCATCCGGCAGGTAGAGAGGAGCAGCGCTGGGATCGGATCCCAACCTGGCCAGGTTGTCCTCTTTCATTCGCTCTGAAACTTTCGATCTGGCTCTAACTTTTCGTGGCATTCGATCACCCTTATCGCCGCCCTGTCAACTTGCGGCTGGCCTGGTCGAGCATCTGGCGGGATTTCCTGGCCTGGTCCACCAATTCCATGTATGCATCTTCCCGCAAGTCGCCCTGCTCCATGGCATCTTCCTGAAAAAAACGCAACTGATTGATACTCTCATCGATCGAGAGCCGGCGCATCTTTAGAACTGTGCGCAGCAGGTCGTCGAGGACCCGCTCTTCCACTGGATCCAAATGGAGCGGTTCTTCCAGGATCTCATTCATCAATCCGCCTAATGACTCAGGCCGATGGTCCAGCAGGTATTCATCCGGCCGGCTGTCATCCTGCTCCAGGGATTGACGGACCAGGCGGAACAATTCCTTATTGTCAGTATACCCGAAATCTTCCAAACCCATACGGCTTAAAGACGCCTCCTGCAGGAGACGATCCATGCGATAGAGAAGGTCCGGGCGGCGCAAGAGCACACCCAGACAATGGATCTCCAGGAGTTGGCTGGTCGAGGCAGAATGGATCTTATTCTCTTCATCTTGCATAAGCCGGGGATCTTCCCGGACTGTGGATACCTGCAGTTTCTTCCCTGTGGTTGGGTGTCTTTGGACTAGGGAGCGTTCATCCAGGTGCAGAAAGCGCGCCAGGCGCTGGCGGTAAGTATCCCGCTCGATCGGGTTGGGTAGATCTTCGATCAACGGCAGGACCTGGTTGGCGATGCTGGTTCTTACTTTGGCATCTTCCAGGTCAAGCCCTTCGGCAAGGGCGTACATGACATGCACAACCACCGGCTGGGCTGCCTTGATCAGGCTGGACCACTGCCCGGGGTCGCGCTGAACAACTTCATCGGGGTCGAGCCCATCCGGCATGGAGGCCACACGCAGATCAGCCTGGAGGCGGGCTTCATGCCGCAGGAGTCCGCGGGCGTCAAAAACGATCTCGGGCGTGCGGTCCAGGGATTGCCGGGCTGCCTCCAGACCACGCATAACCGCATGCTGACCGGCTGTATCGGGGTCAAGCGCCAGCACAATGCGGCGGGAGAAGCGTTTCAGCAGGCGCATCTGGTCTTCCGTCAGGGCGGTCCCCATTGGAGAGATGACGTTCTCAAACCCGGCCTGGTGTACGCCGATCACATCAAAATAGCCTTCTACAATGACTGCCTGGTCTGCGGCCCGGATCGGTTTGCGGGCTCTGTCCAGCCCGTACAGCAGGCGGCTCTTGGAGAAGAGCACCGTCTCGGGCGAGTTGAGGAACTTGGGCATGTCTTCAGGGCTGAGACTGCGCGCCCCAAAACCAGCCATGCGGCCGCGCTCGTCCCGGATGGGGATCATGATGCGGTTGCGAAAACGGTCAAAGTATCCACCGCTGTCACGCTCGGAGACCAGGCCAGCCTCGTTCAGCTCAGCGGGCGAATGCCTGGACCTGGACAGGTGATTGAGTGCCGCATCCCAGGAATCCGGTGCGTACCCCAGCCCCCAGGCTTCAATGGACTCGTCGCTCATGAAGCGCTTGGTGCGCAAGTATTCGAGCGCCTGCTGCCCGGGAGGAGTGTTCAACAATTGGTGACGGTAAAAGGTGACCGATTCTTCCAGCAGGTTGCGCAAGTTGTCGTGTTCTTCTTTTTCTACGACCTGCTGGGGGGTGAAAGGCTGCAGTTCAACCCCAGCCTTGCCAGCCAGGTAACGCAAAGCTTCCGCAAAATCCCAGCCCTCTTTTTTCATGACAAAGCTGATGGAATCGCCACCCTCCCCGCATTGTCCAAAACAGCGCCAGGTGCCGCGCTCCGGCGAGACAATGAAAGAGGGTGTCTTTTCGGAGTGGAACGGGCACAGGCCGGAGTAATTTTTTCCAGCGCGGCGCAGCTTTACCGTTTCGGAGACGAGGTCCACGATATCGATCCGGGATTTTATTTCATCAATTTGAGACATAGCTTGTGGGAATTATAGGCTCATATGATTGTCTAGGCAAGCGGGCTGAAAGTCTAAACTGGTGCGGCAGCGATATGCCTTTCCCCTGGTGGCTGGATAGGGTGAAATGTATCTCCCGATGAAACCCAAATACTCAGTTCAGGATCTCGATATTCGGCTCGAGGGGAATGCGTTCGATCAGATTCTGGAAATCCGCCTCGCGTACTTCCGCCTGGGGTTTGTCCATCAACGCCAGCAGGGTGGCTTCCATGACATTGGTGCCAAAACTGCGACCTTCGAGCCGCGGGGTGACAGTGACCAGGATATGCAGGTTGCGTTTTTGCAATTCTTCCAGGTTCCTTCTGGTGGTGGTGTTGGTGACGATGATCTTGCCGCTCAAGTCATCCGGCATGAACTGGCGCACCTGCAGGAAGTCACCCGCGATGACCTGCGAGCGTTGATAGTATTTCTGCCATTTTTTCTGAGGTTCCTTGTCCTGCTCGGAGCCGAGAGGGTAGAGCCAGGAGAACGGGAACTGGGTGACCACTGGCAGCAGAACTGCTGCCAGCAGGCGCACGGTGGATAATTTTTTAACTGAGAAAGGAAGCCCCAGGGCGAACATGAAATCGCCAAAAGTGACATCCAGACCTGCGTCCACCATGGCAGAGGCCATGCCATAGCGTTCAACAGCGGTGGTTTTCAAGGCCGGCAGACCTTTCAGGCTTTTTCCCTCTGTGTTGAGATGCTTCTCCAGGGCTTCAAAGGCACGGCGTTCCAGGATCCCTTTGACGCCGTTGCCATCGCCCACCTTGCTGATCCTGATCGCCTGAGCAACCCGTTTTACATCGCGCATATAGTAGCGTTTGTTCGCCACTTTGATGTAAAACTCCAACCCCCCCACGCCAAAGGCGTCCACCTTACCGTCGAAGTCCCGGTACATCTGGATAGCCTTGTCGTAATCGCCATCCGTACCCTGGCGCGAGATCTGGCATTCCTGCCCCAGAAAGGTATGGACAGTGGTGTGATCACGCTGGGATGAGCCTACGCTTACCGAAAGAATCTTCTTCATAGACGACTCCTTTCTTGATGGCGGACGAGTATGTTATGAAACCCATCCCAAAGATCTCATGAGTTTTTCCTGTTTAATATACAACAATTCAACGGATCCCGCTGTCATAGATGACGATCAACCGGGTAAATTGTCCTGCCACTACAGAGAAGAGTTGCTCGGGGGCGAAAGGAAGGGAGTTGGGGGATTCAGGTCGCAGGATGTAATCCCCGGGAGGCAGGGCGATCTCAAAGATCCCGTTCGCATCCGATCGGAAATGGGTTATCTCTTTGCGATCCGTGGTCAGGACTGTAAAACTTGCCTGGTAAGGTTTATCGGGACAGTCCACGCCGACCTGCACGACCGGGCAGAGCGGACCAATGCTGACCTGGCCACTTAAGCCGCTGTCCACCGGTGTGGGCTTGAGTGAGGCGCAGGCTCCAAGCAGCAGCACGGCACACAACAGGCTGAACTGACGGATCAATTGGAGCCATCCAACCAGAACATGGAAGGCAAGCCCAGGTATTGTTCGGAAGACAGGCTGAAACCTCCCGGCAAGACAGCGTTGTTGCCGACATCCACCAGGTTAAAGTTCAGGTCATAGCCCGAATCCGAATCCACGCGGCGCATGAGAAGCAAAGACTTGCCATCCGGCGACCAGATCAGCTTTTCTGTGACCTTGCCTTCGGAAAAGATGAGGTTCTTAATTATGCCCTGCCAGTTGACCAGGGTGTGAAAATTCTCGGTGATCTTTCCGGAGTAGTCACTGACGGTGACTGTGCTAAGGGCAAGAGTGGAGCCGTCCGGTGACCAGGCCATATCGATCAGGCGGTTGCCTGGAACATAAACACTCTTCGTCTCCTGCCCCTTGACCAGGGTCAGGTAATTCATTGCCTCAGCGCTGCTCTGGACGGTGGCCAGGGTGCCATCCGGGCTGACAGCCGGGATCCCCGGGTATGGAAGTTCCACAGACGCTCCGCCTGTCACATCGCTGGCAAACAGCTTTTCGAGCGTGCAGGTTCCCGCAGGGTCACAACTTCCCTGCTGCCAGAAGATCTTCTGATCAAAACGGGAGGAAAGCAGTTCAACAGGGCGCTCACCCGGGCTGGTCAGGCGTTCTTTGGATGAATCTGATGCGGAGAGGAGATATATAAAGGTACCGGTCTCCTGCAAGATGGCTGCCACCCGCCCGGAAGGCATAAAGATTGCCGGTTGCAGGTTGGATGTGATCAACTGGTCCGTCAGAAGCTTCTTATTGCCATCTATCAAGTTCAGGCTGTAAAGCTGGTTGGAGAAGCGCATCAACCCCAGGGTCCCATCGGGAGAGATATCCAGCAGGGAATATCCGGGTGCTGCCATGGCTCTCCAATCCGTCCCATTCATGGAACCGCGGAAAATGCCCAGTTTTTCAGAGAGGTCCAGCTCGCGGCGGGTTGTGTCAAAGAGGATATCCGGAACAGAATATAGGGTTCGCGTAAAAGGCGTGACCTTTGCAAAAGGCAAACTGGTGAGAGGGGTGGATCTAAAAGCCGGATCGGGTGTTTTTTCCGCCACGGTGGCAGAAGCCTGCGGTGTGACCGTTCCCTCTCCTGCCAGGTTGCGCCGGATCTTATCCAGCACCTGCAGGGCGGTAAAACTGCGCATATTCCAGGCTGCGACAGTGATATGGAAACCTTCGGGGTCACGAGCCCAGTCAATTCCCTGGTCCGCCAATGGCTGCACCGCCCGCCAGAAATTCCACATGGGGATGTCGTATTCATAAGCCAGTTGTGCCACTGTCAGGTTCATGCTGTTGTCGCCTTCAACATTGTCAGCCTTGGTGGCCAGCACCGGAAGGACACCTTTTGAGATGGAATAATCGATGATCTGGCGTAAATAAGCTGCATAGGTCTCGGGCGTGCGTCCCTTGTACCAGACTTCCAGGCTGATGATGATAATGCTGGGTTTGTGGATGCGGACTTCGCATTCGAGAGGAGTCTCACCGCTGTTGCAGGCAGCCGGGTCAGCCCAGAGTGGCAAAAGTACCGCGGCAGCGTTGAATCCGCCGCGCACTGACTGGCTCTCGCGCCCGAAGGAGCCCTTGTAGTGATCGATGGTCTCCTGCAAATAATCATATTGCTCAAGGGAATATTGACCGGGTTTGTCATAGATGCCCAGGAAGGCCTCGGTTATGCTCTGGCAATCGCCCACCTTTGAGAAGGCATGCGGGTCATTCCCCATTGCCAGGCCCTGCTCATAGATCCGGGCAGCACGGGCGCTGAGCTCCGGAACGATGGGCCAATCCTGCCATTGCTCGGGTTTCAGGCGCAGGTCGGGTGTAGGGGAATAATCAGGGGTCGGGCTGGATGTGAATTGCGGTGTCGAGCCGGGTAAAGCCGGGTCGGTGGAAGGTGTCAGAGCAGCTGGTCCGGTCCGGGTTATGGAGACGGGTGTGGGTGTTGTTCCTGGCGTACAACTCGCCAATACCAGGGCGGCTGCAAGTATGCTGAGAATGATCTTTTTCATGTTGAGGTGGGTTACCTTTTGAGAATAATTCCTGATTATACAACCATCTTTTCCCAGGCGGAAATTCACAAGCACCGTAAATCTTCCGTCACTCCGGCTGCTGAGGGCAACCGCACTTGGCAGCCAGGGTCTGAAAAGGTACAATGCAAGCATGGCAATATCGCATTACAAACCCGACAGCGAACGCGTTAATGTGCTTCTGGCGACGATCCTGCTGGCGTATGCGCTGACGCGCGTCATCAACACCCCAGATTACATCTTCAGGATAAACCTGGCTGACATCCACCTGGCTTTCAGCCTGAACATAAACATGGCCATCTCCGTCCTGGCGGGAGGCCTGGCAGCTACTGGTGTGGATTGGCTGTTGCGCGGCCATCCTTCCATCCAGCCGGGGGAGACCGTTGAACACTGGTTATTGCCGACCCTGATGGCACTGGTCCTGGGTGTTGCCCTGTATGCGCTGCCCACCGGTGTTTTCTGGTGGGTGGGGTTCGGGCTGGGAGGGATCCTGCTGGTGGTGATCTTTCGCTCGGAATTTGCGGCTGTAGACCCGGGCGATACCTCCTATCCGATGGCAACCGCCACACTGACTGCACTCTCCTATACGCTGGTGCTGATCCTGGCGGTGGCTTTACGCTCAAGCAGTGTGCGCCTGGTATTGTTATCTCCAGCCCTGTTCATAACCAGCGGGTTGGCCTCGCTACGCATCCTGCACCTGCGGCTGAACGAACGCTGGGAATTTGGCTGGGCGATCGGGATCGCCCTGATCTCAACCCAGCTTGGAACCGCCCTGCATTATTGGCCGCTGACACCTGTTCAGTTCGGACTTGCAGTCCTGGCGCCGGTCTATGCCCTTACCAACCTGGCTGCCAGCCTGATCGAAGGGAATTCATTCAAACAGGCGATCCTCGAACCCGCCATCATCCTGGGAATGATCTGGGGGTTGGCATTTATCCTGAAACCATGACAAAGGTCCTGAACCTGCCGCGCACAACCTGGCAAGCCATGCGCCGGCATGTTCGCCGCCGGGCGCCGCTTGAAGCCTGCGGTTTGTTGGCAGGCAGGGATGGGCGGGTGGAATTGGTGATGGGGATACCCAATTCAGCCCGAAGCCCGGTACGTTACCGGATGGAGCCGCGTGCCCAATGGCGGGCTTTCAATAAAATTGAGCAAGCGGGTCTGGAATTGCTAGGGATCTATCATTCCCACCCAGATGGACCGGAAAGCCCGTCAGCCACCGACATACAGGAAGCCTGCTACGCAGTCGTCCAGATCATCTGGTTCACCAGGAACGAAAGCTGGCAGGCTTGCGGGTTCTGGATCGAAGCCGGGCAGGTGGCAGAAGTGACATTGCAGATCAATTAACAGAGTAACTTCAGACCAGTTCCCGTGTTACCTAAATTATCATTATTAACATAACTTCAGCCGAACACCCCAAAAAAGAGGCGCGCTCTTGAAGGAATGCCTGGAAAACAGACATTTTCCAGGGTTTGAAGGAGCCCGGGTGAAAAATGACGGACCTGCATAAAGCCAGGTTGATCGCAACAAATACGCCAATGAAGTGTTTTACCGGTATCGTTTGAAAAAGAATGTCTTGGAGGAATAAATTAAGATGCAACTTTTACTTGAAATAGGAATACTCCTGTTCGCCTACATCCTTGGCTCGATCCCCTTCGGGTTGCTGATCGTTAAATGGCGGACTGGCAAGGATATCCGCGTTATCGAAAGCGGAAGGACGGGTGGAACGAATGCCATGCGTGCGGCTGGTTTTTCAGCTGGCTTGCTGACAGCCATCCTGGATATATTGAAAGGCGCAGCAGGTGTCTGGCTGGCACGAAGCCTGGGTGCAAATGTGTGGGTTGTCAGCCTGGCTCCCATAGCAGCGATCCTTGGGCACAATTATTCTATTTTCCTGGTCGAACGCAAGGATGGACGCATCCATTTACGGGGCGGGGCCGGCGGTGCACCAACAGTGGGCGGGGCGCTGGGTCTCTGGCCGGTCTCGTTCCTGATCATCATCCCGTTGGGCGTGCTGATCTGGTTCGGGATCGGATATGCCTCGGTAACAACCATGAGCGTGGCACTTATCGCCATTGTCATCTTTGCAGTGCGTGCCGCGTTGGGGCTGTCACCCTGGCAATATGTACTCTTCGGGGTACTGGCTGAACTACTGCTTATGCTTGCGCTGCGCCCCAATATCAAACGCCTGCTGGCTGGGAATGAGCGCCTGCATGGCTGGCGCGCCAAGCACCAGCAATCTAAGAAATCGCACATGCCCATCGCAGGGAAATAGACTGGATCATCAAAAGAAAAATAAAACTCCCGCAATCTTTCAGATCTTGCGGGGGTTTTTATTTAACTATTTTTTCCCGATCCGGGTGAAAGACTTACTTGCGTTTGCCTTCCCTGGCGGTCCTGGATTCCGCTCTTGCTGCTTTTCTTGCTTCCAGCTCACCCAGGTATTCTTCCCGGGCGATCCGGTAGAGGTAAAGGAGGTTGTTGCGATGCAATTCCACCCCCAGCCCGCCGAGGTGAACGCGGCTCTTGCCGCAGATCTCGATGGTCTGTTCGTCCATATATTCCTGCGGCTCCCTGCGCCGGGCTGCTGTTCTGGCAACCTTGCGGATGTTGGTCAGATACGCCAGGTTCTCTTTCACAGCGACTTCGATCTCGCCACGCAGGATGACATCCCCATGACCCTGGATGATATTCTCCAACCCCATGCGCCCGATCTTTTTCATTGATGCGGTCATATCGTCTATGTTGCCATCCACGATGTACGGAACGGGCATGAAGGCATCCCCGGCGAACAGGACCCGGTCCTCCTCTACAAATACGGAGATCCCATCGGCGCTGTGACCCACCGAAGGACTGAGAGCAAGGTTCTTCTTGCCGACGCGCAAATTGAGGGCGCCCTTGTTAAAGATGAGGTGCGGCAGGACGATCTTGGTCTGCTTGAAGGAGGGGTTTTGTTTCTTTACGTTAACCAGAGAAGGGATGCCCCGCTCGATCAATAACTGGCGGCAGAGGGAATGTGAAATAATGGTAGCATTTGGAAAGAAGCAGTTCCCCCAGGAATGATCAGCGTGGTAATGCGTATTGATGACGTATCGAACTTCCATGTCCAGTTCGTGCTCTATAAAATCGCGCATCCCCATTGATTCATCCGGCAGGGCAAGCGTATCGATCACCACAGCCCATTGCGGACCAACCACCACCCCGGCAGTGACCTGGGCATAGACTTCGCTTTGGAACCAATATACATTTTCAGAGACACGTTCACGATGCATGGATATTAACCTTCGTTGAATTGTGACACTCGCACCCAGGGGAGCCTTGTGGTCAGGTTCTCATTTTGCCATTCCGACATGTTCCATCTGAGTGCCTTTGAGGAACTATTACCCTGTGCGACCTTATGTTTAGTTCTTTGTAAACATATCATAAATGGGGGGTGAAAGTCAAGAAAATGACCTAATTGCTATGTACATGCCGATGATCGATATCAGGAAGGTGATGGTGGCTGTGAGCGATCTCATCATGCTGATGGATGTGTGAATGTTTGAACGCTGCATCGCAATCATGGCAATGCAGGTGATGGTCATCATCATGCCTGTGAGAATGTTCGTGAATGATCATTTCGTGGACATGGCGATGCTCGTGTTGCTCGTTCACCAGGAATATTGTTCCCAAGAACATAAGCGGCACGGCCAGAGTAAATAACCAGGTTGGCATTTCATTAAATATTAGCATGGATAGCAATATGCCTGCGATCGGGGCTGTACCGAATAAAGCGCTTGTCCGAGCTGCCCCAAGACCTCGCAAGGCATGAATGAACAATACAATGCTTAGACCATAACTCAGACTGCCCAGGAGCATGGTGATGAACACGGTTTGCCAGGCCGGGAGTTCTATCCCCAGCAGCCTGGCAAGGATCAGTGAAAAACCACCCGCACCCAGACCTTTGATCGTTACGATCACGATCGGGTCTTTGGCAGAGATATTCCGGGTAAAGTTATTATCAACCCCCCACAGGATACAGGCAACGATGATCCCCAACGCCCCCAGGGAAAACCCCCAACCTGCATTGAGATTTATGGAAAGAAAGATGCTGGCAAGTGTGATCAAGCCAATTGCCCACCAGGCACGAGGGCTGATCGATTCTTTGAAGGCAAAATACGCAACCAGGGTTGTGGCTACACCTTCAAAACAAAGCAGCAGAGATGCAGTGCTGGCAGGTGTGTTCTTCAAACTTATCAGGAGCGTTATGGGTGCAGCCACGCCACCAGCGAGGATTGCGCCTGCCAACCAGAGATAATCCGGTGGTTTGATCTGAGCTTCATTGCTCTGTCCCTTCTTATTAAATCCTCGGATGAATTTGAACCCCAATAAACCCAGGCCGCTCCCCAGGTAAAGGAACGCAGCCAACGGGATGGGCTCAATATCACCCAGTAGGAATTTTGACAATGGAGCACTTGCTCCAAATAAAAGGGCTGCCAATAAGGCTTGAACAAGTGATAAGGTATGGGTTCGATTCATGGAGTTCTTATACTTCCTGTCATTCTTAAAGAGCAGCCAGGTTCCTGGCAAGGATCGGCAGTTTGATTCAAGCTAATTGGGTTGATCCTTGCTTCCAGTTGAATTGGCATGAATTTTATTGCCTTTCTTGTGATGTCAGTTCTTTCATTAATATTAAATCTCCACAACATACCCAGGCATGTGAAGAGCAGGTTTTAGACTTCCCCCTCGGATCAAAAACCCTATCAATCTTTATCTCTGCAATCACATTCGATCCCTGCTGCTTTTTCAAAGGCTTCTTTGCCTTCGTTCACCGAAAAATAGATCAAGCCGATGGCGCCCAGGATGTCAATGAACCCAAACCCGGTAAAATGGTAGATCAGGCTGGAAACCAGCAGGACGATCGACATATAAATACAGACCATGGTGCAATTTGCATCCGCAAGAATGGGCGCCGAGTTGAGGGTGTGCCCCACTTTGCGTTTGCCCATCACCAGCACCCACATACTGGCGATAGAGATGATCGAAATGATCAGACCGGGCAGCGTGGTTTCAGGTTTATGGGCAGTGACGAGATTGTAAACAGCCGTTGCGCCAAGCCCTGCTGCCAGGATATAGAAAGAAGCACCTGTAACCCGCAAAGCGGTGCGCTCAAATTGTGAGCGTGGGGTCTGCGGGTTCCGGTGGATGCGAAACACCATCGCCAGAATGCCAACCCCGGACATGACCTCGATGAACGAATCCACGCCAAAGCCGAAAAGGGTCAGAGTCTCATCCTGGGCTCCAAAATAAATTGAAACGAGACCTTCAGCAAGGTTATAGAAAATGGTGAAGAACGCCAGCCAGAAGGCGTAGCGCCAATATTTGTTCTCAGTTGTTGTAGGATTTTGCATTGATCCTCTTGACGATGCTTTCCAACAGGTCCCATTGATCCAGTTAAGATCAATTTGATTTACCACTCAGACCTGGTCAGTTATGATTTTGATAAAGATCATTAATTGTCTGGTGATTTTACCTCAGATTGGAAAGAACAAGACTGTCACAGAGGGATCCAGCCAGACCACTTGGGCACCACCCAGTTTTGGAACTGCCCGGTTGGAGCCACATCCAATGAAATATTACGGCAATCATCATTCCAGCGCAGTAAGTAACCCATGAAAGAGGATTTTCATCTATTATGGAGGCGCTAATTATCCAATACAATTAAATTAGCAGAATAAGCTAAAAAAGAGGCTCAATGACTGAAACGATGCAGGTCGAAAACACGAATGAGATCGAAAACCCATCCAGTGCCCCTGCCAGGAAAGGACCACGGGGCGAGGTCTTGTTGCATGCCAGGTGGTGCAAGGGCTGCCATATATGTGTCAGTTTCTGTCCGACCGGGGTTCTGGAGATGCACGAATCGGGAAATTTCCCCATTGTGGTGCAGCCCGAGAAGTGCACAGCCTGCCATTTTTGCGATACGCACTGTCCGGACCTGGCGATCGTGGTCAGGCGGATCTAAGAAGGCTCCAGGTCAAGAGGCACAGGCAGCATGTTCCATATAACAACGATAATTCTTACCAATTTGAAGGAGTTAAATTGGCAACCCAATTGATGCAAGGCAATACTGCCATCGCTTACGGGGCGATCGCGGCTGGCTGCCGTTTCTTTGCAGGCTACCCGATCACCCCTTCCACTGAAGTGGCTGAACTGATGGCGCGCGAACTGCCACGGGTGGGAGGAAAGTTCATTCAAATGGAAGACGAGATCGGCAGCATGGCAGCCATCATCGGTGCTTCGATCGGTGGATTGAAATCAATGACAGCCACCAGTGGCCCCGGTTTCTCGCTGATGCAGGAAAATATCGGCTATGCGGTCATGAGCGAAGTGCCCTGTGTGGTGGTCAACGTGCAGCGCCTGGGTCCATCCACGGGCGGCCCAACCTCGGCCTCCCAGGGTGACATGCTGCAGGCTCGTTGGGGCACCCATGGTGACCACAATATCATTGTACTCAGCCCGGTATCCGTGCGCCAGGCTTTCGACCTGACTGTGATGGCATTCAACCTCTCTGAAAAATTCCACACACCAGTGCTGTTGATGTCGGATGAGATCATCGGACATATGCGCGAGCCGGTGGACCTTCCGGATCTCGCCACAATCCAACCCTTCGAACGGGTTGTGACTGACTCTCCCGAAGATTATGTACCCTATCGCAATTCACCCGGGGATGTGCCACCCATGGCCAGCTTTGGGATGGGTTATCGCTACCATGTCACCGGACTGTACCACGACCCGATGGGATTCCCCACCCAGCGCCTGGACGAGATCGAGGCCTGGAACGAGCGGCATGAGCGTAAATTTAACGACCACCTGGATGAGATCATCCTTGTGGATGAAGATAAAATGGAAGGAGCCCGCATCGCTGTGGTCTCCTACGGAGCCTCGGCGCGCAGTGCCCGGCATGCTGTCAAGCAGGCACGCAAGCAAGGGCACAAGATCAGCATGGTGAGCCTGCTGACCGTCTGGCCGTTCGCTGAAGAGGCAATTGAACGCCTGGCGCAGGAGGTCGATCGCATCATTGTTCCGGAGATGAATAGGGGCCAGATCGCCCTTGAAGTGGAGCGCATCGCCGGGCGCGGGAAGGTCAGGCGGGTCAACCGTTCCAATGGCGAGATGGTCACGCCACAAATGATCCTGGATGTCATCGAGGGAGAATAAGATGTCCCCTGAAACTCACACAACATTCGCAACTCAACCGGAGATCTCACCCCTACCGGCTGCAGACTGGTTTGAATCGAGCGAAACCCTGCAGAAGCTTCGAAAACACAAGAAATTCCCCACCATCTGGTGCAGCGGTTGCGGCATCGGCATTGTGATGGGTGCCCTGATCCGGGCTATTGACCACATCGGGCTGGATTCGAATAACGTGGCCCTGGTTTCCGGTATTGGCTGCACGGCACGCATGCCGGTTTATATGGATTTCAATACCCTGCACACCACCCATGGGCGCGCCCTGGCATTTGCAACAGGCTTGAAGCTGGCACGACCGGATATGCATGTCATTGCCATCATGGGGGATGGGGATGCCACAGCCATCGGTGGCAACCATTTCATCCATGCCGCCCGGCGCAACATCGGGATTACCACCATCATCGTAAACAATAATATCTACGGCATGACAGGTGGTCAGGCCAGCCCGACCACCCCGCATGATGCCCGTGCCACGACCGCTCCTTACGGCAACATGGAATACCCGATGCCGATCAGCGAACTGGCAATCACAGCCGGAGCCACCTACGTGGCTCGCAGCACGGTCTATCATGCCATGGAGTTGGACAAGTACATCCGGGATGCCATTCTCAAGGATGGTTTCAGCCTGGTGGAGGCTATCAGTTATTGCCACACCACCTTTGGTCGTTTGAACAAAATGGGCAGCGCAGCTGAAATGCTGGGATTGATCAAAGAAAACAGCATTGCACTCACTTCCTTCGAAAAATTGACACCTGAAGAAAAGGCTGCCAACACAAAATACGTGCGCGGTGTGCTGCACAATATTGACTCCCGCATTGAATACACGAGCTCCTACCAGAGCCTGATTGAGAACCTGAAAAATGGGGGTGGAAAATGACAGCCCAGACCGACATGAAACGCACCGAGATCCGCCTGGCAGGTGAAGGCGGGCAGGGCATGATCCTGGTAGGTATCATCCTGGCCGAGGCAGCCGCCATCTATGACGGTAAGAATGCGGTCCAATCGCAGAGCTATGGACCGGAGGCACGCGGCGGCGCCAGCCGTTCGGAGGTAATCATCTCGGATGAAGAGATAGATTTTCCGGAGGTGATCCTGCCCAACATCCTGGTTGCGCTGAGCCAGATGGCTTATGACAAGTATGCCGCCAACCTGAGCCCGGATGGTTTGCTCATCGTGGATGATGAAAAAGTAAAGAACGTGAACGGGGATGCGGTCATCAAATTGCCAGTGGGACGCCTGGCGCTGGAAGTGACCGGGAAAGCCATCACAGCCAACACGGTGGTGCTTGGAATTCTGGTGGGTCTCACCGGACTTGTCAGCCGCCAGGCGATCGAGCAGGCAGTTGCCGCCCATGCACCCAAAGGGACGGTCGAGATGAATTCGAAGGCTCTACAGGCCGGATTTGACCAGGCGGAGATGATCTTGAAGAAAGGAGTTCCAGCTGGATAGGTCCAACGCACCCGGATGGTCTGCAAGCGAATAGAACAGGTTACCCACAGGCGATCTTCTTTCTGAGCAGGGCTAGGTTTTCACCAGGCAGCGGACCAGGAGTGAAGCAACATCTCTAACGGCTAGAGCTCCCAGGTAGCCTTCGTCAACCGGTAGGGAGACAAGCTGCCAACGGGAGGCTTCGCGCTGGTCACCTGCGATCCGCAGCAGGCGGGCGGGCTGGCAGGGGTCTAAATTCACGTCAAACTGGTCGAGAGGGAAATAGAGACCAGCCCCCAGATTCTTGATAAAGGCTTCCTTGCTGGTCCAGCATTTGAAAAATGCCCGGGTGAGCAGATCCTGGGATATTTGCGCCAGTTGAGCCTGTTCTTGCATTGAAAAGAACCTGGCAGCCACCCGCATCATATCCGGCATGGTGCGGATCTTTTCGATATCGACCCCCACTTCCACTCCACGGCAGACGCCCAGCAGGGCGATCTCTCCGGAATGAGCCAGGTTGAATTTCAGATCCGAACCGGCCAGGTCCCCTCCCAAATGAGGCTTGCCGTGCGCTGCGATCTCGAACTGAATGGCAGATGCTGGCACTCCCAGGTAGGCTCCCAGCAAGCGGCGCAGCCAGCAGTGGCTGATAAGATGGCGGCGATGGTCACGCTCAAAATGAAAGCGGTCGGCGCGGTCCAACTCTTCGGCTGAGAGGTCCCGGCGGCAATCCGACAGACTTTCTGTGGGCTGCTCGAGGGATATCCGCCAGATATGCACCTGGCCCGTGGGCAGGTCTGGAACACCCGGCAGCTTCTCCCAGGCGATCGCTTCTGACATTATTTGCCCTTTTTCGCATCCATCTTATTTTGAAGGCTCAGGGGGCGCAAATCCGTCCATACTTCTTCGATGTATGCCAGGCACTCCCTTTTTGTGCCAACCCGGTTGGTCTCCTTCCATCCGGAAGGGATTGGGCTGGTTTCCGGCAGGATGGAATACTGCCCTTCGTGGTTGATCACCACCCGATGGCGGAGGGTGTCTTCCGATCTATCCATTCCCTATTTCTCCTGCAGACGACCCGGAGGCGGGTGCTCCTTCGGTCTGTTTGGACTGGGAGGTATGGAAATCATCCAGGGCCTTGTTAAGCAGCCCGGCAATCGCCTGGATGAATTTCTCCTTTTTTAAGAATGTTTTATGGGTGCTGTTTGAAATATCATGATGATCAACCTGTCCGGTCAAGATCTCCTTCCATTTTGAGACCAGCTTTTCCTTTCGATCTCCATTTTGAATGAATATCACCCTGCCGTTATAAGGCATGGACTGGTAGTTCTTGATCGCTTCGAGGTGACACTGGTTGGTCTGGCGAATATATTTATTCGCCTTGATGGATTTATTCAGCTTGAAGATCCTGGAAGAAATGTTTCTGGCTGTGATCCTTAAAAGAGTTCCCTTGCCGATGTGATGACCGATCCGGCGAGCATAATGGCGGGCACCCTTTTTGGATGGTTGCACATATTTTTCCCCTTTTTGAGGGTTGCCTGGATCAAGGAAGATCAGCATGGCAGGTTCGATACCCCTTTGTTTCAGCTGCTGGGCCATCTCCAGGGCGACCTGCACACCAAAACACATGCCTCCCAACAGGTATGGTCCCTGATATTTGAAAGCCAGCATCTCGCTCACATACAGGGCGGCGATATCTTCCATTTTGCTCTGGGGTTCCTGGTTTCCGTCCAAACCCGGGTGGTTGAAGCTGTAAACGGGCTGCGAGCTTTCCAGCAATTCCGTCAAGCGGGAAAATCTCATCCCGGTGGTCGCGGATGGCGGAACAAGGAACAAAGGGGGTCTCTCCCCGGAAGCCCGAAGGGCGACCAGTGCGCTCCAGCGTGGCTGCCAGTTTTCGGCATCCAGGATACTGGCGAGCTGGTGAATGCTGGGAGCCTCGAAAACAGCCGACAGGAGCAGAATGAGACCCAATTGGTCCTTAGCCATTTCGATCATGCGGATGGCAAGCAGAGAATGCCCGCCCAGCTCGAAGAAGTTGTCATGAATGCCAATGCGTTCAATTCCCAGTAATTCCTTCCAGATGGATGCCAGACCCGCCTCGGTAGGTGTGCCTGCTTCCTGAAAATTCGCATTCAATTCGGGGCGGGATTGGTCCGGAGCAGGCAGCAAGGCAAAATTGGCTTTTCCATTGTTCGTCAGTGGTATCTTTTCCATAAAAATGAAGTGATTGGGCAGCATATAGGCTGGCAATTTCTCAGCCAGGTAATTCCGCAATTCCGTGCTGGTGGGTCTGGACTCCGGATCTGGAATGACATAAGCCACCAGGCGTTTGTCGCCGGGCTGGTCTTCCCTGACCATCAGGGCGCACCTGCGGACCATCGGGCAGGCAGACAGAGTGGTTTCGATCTCTCCCAACTCGATCCGGAAACCCCGGATCTTTACCTGCTGGTCAACCCGGCTCAGGAAATCAATATTGCCGTCCGGCAGATAACGCACCAGGTCGCCGCTGCTGTACATCCGCTCCCCGGGTTGGCTGGCAAATGGATCGGGGACGAATTTTTCTGCGGTCCAACCCGGGCGGTCCAGGTAGCCGCGTCCCAGGCCCATCCCGGCCAGGTACAACTCACCGGGCACGCCAACCGGGACCGGCTGCAGAAATTCGTCCAGGACGTATGCCCGAACATTGGCCATCGGCCGCCCGATGGGAACGACCCCTTTCAAGCCTCCGGGCTGGCAGCGCCAAAAGGTGACTGCAATGGAGACTTCAGTGGGACCGTAGATATTGATCAGGTTTATGGAGGTTTGCTCAAAGAAACGGTTTACAAGCGCAAGGCTGGTCGCTTCGGCTCCGCAAATGACCAGGCGCAGGCTGGGGTAATTCTGCAAACCATATTCGACCAGGATATTTTCGAGCATGGAGGAAGAGGTGTTGAGGATCGTGACGGCATGCTGTGCAACCAGACCCAGGAGATGGGAGGGATCATTGTGTCTGTCTGCTTCAGTCAGGATCAGTCTGCCACCGACCGTGAAAGGTATGAAGATCTGGCTGATGGAGACATCGAAAGAAAGCGGAAAGTTGAGCAGGATGCTATCGCCAGGTCCAATACCAAGCTGGGCACACATGTCCTGGATCAGGTTGGAAGCGCCGCCGTGATGGATCAGGACGCCTTTGGGGACCCCTGTGGTGCCGGAGGTGTGGATGACATAAGCCAGGTTGTCCGGGTCTATCCAGGGATCGACCGGGGTGACAGGCTGGCTGTCAATCTCTGCGGCATGCGCATCCAGCAGGACCAGACGACCGCCATAGCCAGCCAGCCCGGCGACCAGCCCCTGGCGGGTCAGCACGAGCGGGGCGTGCGAGTTTTCCAATATGGCTGCGGTGCGGCTGGCGGGGTGGCTGGTTTCCAGCGGAACGAAAACACCACCCGCTTTGAGCACAGCCAGAACACAGATGATCATTTCGGGCGAGCGCTCGAGGTAGATGCCCACCATGACTTCCGGGCGTACGCCCATGTTCTGCAGGTGGTGGGCAAGCCGATTCGAGCGCTGCTCAAGTTCGCCATAGGTGACCTGTCGGTCTTGATGGATCATGGCAATCTGATCCGGTCGGAGGGCAACCTGGGTTTCAAAGAGCTGATGCAGGCATTGCTTTCCCGGGCGTTCCACCCGGGTCTGGTTCCACTCGACAATCATTTGACGGCGTTCGGCTGCGCTCAGCATGGGCAGAGTGGCGATGCGCTCGTCCGGGTTGGCAAGGATGCTTTCCAGCAGGGTGAGGAAATGCCTGGCCAGGCGCTGGATGGTTTCGGGGTCGAACAAAGCCTGGCTGTAGATAAAGTTGCAGCTCAGGGTTTCTTCCTGTTCGGTCAACCCGAGCGACAGGTCATAGAGGGCTACCCGGTCTGGTACTTCCACAAGTTGAAAGGCAGGTCGATCTGGTTGATGGGTGGCACGCGGAATGTTCTCAAAATTGAACATGGTTTGGAAGAGGGGAGCCCGGCTCATGTCCCGGCTGATCTGCAGCTCGCGCACCAGGAGTTCAAATGGGACTTCCTGGTGCTGGTAGGCGTCCAGGGTGACCTGGCGCAGGCGCCCCAGCAATTCAGCGAAGGTGGGGTTCCCCGAAAGATCGCTGCGCAGGACCAGGTTATTGATGAAGCAACCGATCAGCGGCTCAACTTCCGGGTGCAAACGCCCGGCAATGGGAGAGCCCACGATCAGGTCGGTCTCTCCGCTGTTGCGGTAAAGCAGGACCTTGTAGGCTGCCAGCAGCAGCATGAAGAGCGTGCTACCCTGGTCGCGCGCCAGGTCCTTGAGCTTTCTCAGCAGATCTGCAGACAGGCTGATCTCCATGCTGCCGCCCTGGTTATCCTGCACAGCCGGGCGGGGGTGGTCCTCCGGCAGTTTCAAGACCGGCAGGTTCCCGCCCAGCTTGTTCTTCCAATAAGCCAGGTGAGGTCCCAGACGGGTTACCTGCTCTGCCGAGCGCTGCCAGGCAGCAAAATCGGGGTACTGGATGGAAAGCTCCGGCAGAACGCCAGCCTGATAGCCGGCTGCCAGTTCCCTGACAAGCACCTCTTCGGACCAGCGGTCGAAAACGATGTGGTGGGTGACGAACAGGAACAGGTGTTCATCCTGCCCCAGGCGGAACAGGTATAGGCGCACCAGCATGTCCCTGGACAGGTCGAAAGGCTGCCCAACCAGGAGGGCGATCCGCTCGTCGAGGGCGGCAGGCTCAAGGTGCGAGAAGTCTTCCTGATGGAGTCTGATGAATGCCGGAGGGTTTACCTTCTGGTACAGTTCACCAGCCTGCATGAAATAGGTCGTCCGCAGAACCTGGTGGCGGGTGAGGATGTCATTGACAACCTGCTGCAGGCGATCGATTTCGAAGTCGCCGATGATCTTCAGCCGGGTGGCGCGGTTGTACCAGGTGGCAGCCGGATCCATCTGCTGCACGAACCACAGGCGCTGCTGCGAGTAGGAAACCGGAACGACTTCTCCGGCGGCGACTGCCGTGATGCGCCGGGCTGCCGGTGCAGAGGCCTTGCCTTGCAGGCGCTTGTCCAGCAGAGCCTGCTTCTCCGGTGACAGGGTCTTGCGCTGCTCGATGTTTTTTTGCTGAAGTGTCCTGTTGTCAGTCATGCGAATATGCCGGGAGGTTTCCAATTAATATAGTTCAGTCTGCAAGAGGAGATCCAGAGGATCGATCAAGACGGGATGACTGGACCGATCAAAATGGCCTGCGATGGATCTTTCAGGTCAATTGGGCGGCCTCATCATCCGACATCCCTTCCAATTGTTCCAGGATCAGACTCTCGATCAGGATGGCCTGCCCGGCGATGGTCGGGGCGTCAAAGAAATCGAGCATGGCAACCTGGACATCGAAGGAATTCTCAAGGCGTGCCAGCAACTGGGCAGCCAACATGGAATCCCCGCCCAGGTCCAGGAAAGCCTGGGTGACCCCGATCTCTTTTATGTTGAGAACCTCCTGCCAGAGTTCGAGCAGGCGGGCTTCGGTTTCCGAACGGGGTGGGATGATCTCGCCTGTCGCACTGCCCGTGCGGGATTGGAGCGGCTGGACACCGAGCTTTTCAGCCAGGCCAATGCGCTGCAGTTTACCGGTGGGACCTTTCGGGATCTCGTCCAGGGAGATGATGCGGACTGGGACTTTGAAATCTGCAAGGCGCAGGGCTGCAAACCGGCGCAATTCTGCTTCGGTCAGGTCGGGGTCACGCAACACAACTACCGCGCCGACAGCCTCTCCCAGAACCTCATCCGGGATGGCAAAAGCCAGAGCTTGGGCAACGCCCGGATGGTCCATCAGGACTTCGTCTATTTCGCGCGGCGAGATCTTCTCACCGCCACGGTTGATCAATTCTTTGAGCCGTCCGGTGATGAAAAAATAACCGTCAGCATCCATGTAACCCTGGTCACCGGTCCGGAACCAGCCGTTACTGAAGGCTGCCGCGTCGGCCTGGGGGTTGTTGAGGTACCCCCGGGTGACGTTCCCGCCGCGGATGACGATCTCGCCGACCTGGTTGGCTGGCAGCAGGTCTGGTGTGGCTGGCGCCATGATGCCCATCTCCGGACCGGCTGCCGGGCCGACCGAGCCTGGTTTTTGGACCAGGGGTGGCAGCGGATTGCAGGCCATCTGGTGGCTGGCTTCGGTCATGCCATAGGCTTCGATGACCGGGGTTCGAAAGACCTGCTCGAGCTCGCCAAGTACCTGCGGCGGTAGTGAAGCGGAAGATGAGCGCACAAAACGCATCTGAACGCGTTTGACGACCGCGTCATTTTCCGCGGCGCGCGCCAGAATAGCCTGGTGCATGCTGGGCACTGCCGTGTACCAGGTGGGATTGAAGGCATCCAGCCATTCAAAGAAGCGCGGGGCATAAAAACCGGGGGTGCAGACCACGCCCGCCCCGGCTGACATGGAGGCCAGGACAGCTGCCATCAGACCATGGATGTGGAAGAGCGGCATGATGTTCAGGCAGCGATCCCTGGACGTCAACTGCAGGGTGGTGCGAATGTTGCCTGCCGAGATGGCAAGATTGCCCTGGGTGAGTGGAACGATCTTGGGTCGTGAGGTGGTGCCGCTGGTGTGCAGCAACAGGGCGGTCTCGTCTTCTCCAGCAAAACCGGGCTGGGACGGCATGGGGCGTGCTGATCCGGAAAGCTGGAAGAGACCGGCTACATTTGCATCCGGGATCAATTCGATCACAGGGATGTTCAGCCTGCCGGCTGACTCGATGGCTGGTGAATCAAGCCCCTGCAAGGTGATCAATGCACTGACATTGAGATCCGACAGGTAGAAATCAAATTCCGTGGAGCGGTAGTTTGGGTTGAGTGGTGCGCTGACACAACTGGCCGCAGTCGCCAGGAAGGCTGCAGCCATTTCCGGGCCATTCGGAAGGACGATGGCGACCCGGTCACCACGCCCAAGACCCATGGTGCTGAAAGCCTGCTGGGTGGTCTGAAGATGCTGAAGGAGCCGGGCGTAGGTTAATGGGCTGCGTTCAATATCAAGAATTGCTTCGGCCGCGGGGGTAAGCCGGGCCTGGGTGGCGATGAGATCATGAATGGTGTTCAAGGCATCTCCAGGTAACATAACCCGGCAGTGCCGGGTCCGGTGTGAACTGCCAGGGCAGGTGAAAGTTCAGCGATGAAGGATTCCACCACTTCCAGGTGGGATTCGAGCAATTGTTTGATCTTTTCCACTTCCTGTCGGGCGCCGGCATGCACATAGGCGATCTTGAGCCTGCCTTTGCCAACGCTGGACTCGATCTTTTCCAGCATCAGGTTGTAGATCTGGGTCCGGCTGCGAGCCTGCCCGAGGGGTACGATGATCCCCTGCTGCATCCCGATCAGGGGTTTGATGTTGAGCAGGGAGCCGACCAGCCTTTTGGCCATGCCGATGCGCCCGCCCATGTACAGGTACTTGAGGGTGTCGGCGGTCTGGAGCATGTGGGTGAAAGGGACCATGAGGCGGATGCGGGCTGCGATCTCATCCAGGCGGAGGCCTGCCAGGGCTGCCCGGGCTGCTTCGATGGTGAGCCAGCCCTGGCACAGGGAGACATTGCGGGTGTCAACAACTTCAATATGGACATCGGGCTGCTCTTCCTGGAGCATGGTCTGCGCCATGCTGGCAGCCTGGAATGCGCCGCTGCCCCTGGATGTCATGTGGACGCTGATGATCTCGCGAAAGCCCTGGGCGATCAGGTCCCGGTAGGAGGCGAGGTAATCACCAGGTCCGGGGCAGGCGGTGGTGGGCAGGACCCTGGCTGTAGCCAGCCAGTTGAGGAATTCCTGGCGCTGGATGGAAACCAGGTCACGCAGCACTTCCTGGCCGCGGTGGATGTAATAGGCTACGGTGTGGATGTTCAGCTCGGTCAGCATCTCTTCGGGGATGCTGGCAGTACTATCGGTGAGTACAGTGACAGTAGACATGCCTGACTCCTTGAGAACAAGAGGTTTGCTGTTATTCTACTATTAATTTGGAGGGTGTTTAGAAAAGGTTAGTTTCAAGACAAAGAACCTGAATTCAAGGTTTGGGTGAAGGAAAATGCTCAGAAATACACCATGAAATTTGAACAAAGGGTAAAAAGGGCATGATTTTGAC
>Ga0172368_10000368_pt1 | contig 64501 bp, 56 predicted proteins | sample Lak11m_FD_114540 | JGI IMG/M metagenome (GOLD analysis project Ga0172368, IMG submission 114540) | Freshwater microbial communities from Kabuno Bay, South-Kivu, Congo - kab_022012_11m | ecosystem: Environmental > Aquatic > Freshwater > Lake | place: Democratic Republic of the Congo: South-Kivu...
CAATATATATCAACCAATTCTGTGGCACCACGTTTTTGAGAATTTGCGGATTTTTCAAAGAGCGATGCAAACATTACAACATGTTACAATGACGGAACCGAAAACTACTGTAGAAGAAAAGTACCATGTAAAAAACGGCCGTGTCAAGCAATAAAAAGTCCGTCTCCCCTTCCCGGACAAAACCTGGTATAAGGGTTGCCGGAGCGTCCGATGAAATATACGCGCAGCTTGGAAATCATGCCCCGACTGCACGGCTTGGAGATTCGTGGAGGGGGAGCTGATTTTTTAGATGCTGAGATCAAGCGAAAGGAGAGGAAATCGAGATGAAAAAAAGGATCTTTATCGCCCGCGAGGTCTTCGGAGAGGTCATGGATAGCCTGGCGGAGCGATTCGAGGTGGCGGCCAATCAGGAGGACAGGGTCCTGACCGGGGAAGAGCTGGCCGGCGCCCTTGCCGACAAGGAGGGGGCCCTGATCACCCTGACCGAGAGGATCGACGGCGAACTCCTCGACCGCTGCCCCCGACTCAGGGCCGTCTGCAACATCGCCGTGGGATACAACAACATCGACCTGGCCGCCTGCAGCGCCCGCGGCGTGATGGCGACCAACACCCCTGGGGTCCTGGACGATACGACGGCCGATTTCGCTTTTGCGCTGATCCTCGCCGCGGCCCGCCGTCTCAACGAGGCGGAGACCTACGTCAGGCAGGGACAGTGGGACAAATGGAAACTTAAACAGTTCCTCGGCCTCGACGTCCATCATGCCGTGCTCGGGATTGTCGGTCTGGGACGGATCGGCCAGGTTGTGGCCCGCCGCGCGGCGGGATTCGAGATGGAGGTGCTCTACCACGACCTCCGCCGGGCACCCGCCGAGATCGAGGCGGCCTGCCGGGCCGCCTATGTCGCCAAAGAGGAGCTCTTCCGCCGGGCGGACATCGTCACGATTCATGTGCCGTATAGCAGGGAGACCCACCATGCAATCGGAGCTCCGGAGATCGCCCTCATGAAGCGATCGGCCATCCTCATCCACGCCGCCCGGGGCGGGGTGGTGGACGACGCGGCCCTGGTCGAGGCGCTCCGCGGCGGGACCATAGCCGGGGCCGGTCTGGACGTCTTCGAAGGGGAGCCGGCCCTCCATCCCGGATTTTTGGAGCTGAAGAACGTCGTTTTGTCGCCCCATATCGCCAGCTCTTCCGAAAAGACCCGCTTCAAAATGGCGATGATGGCGGCGGAAAACCTGACGGCCGCCCTCGAAACGGGCAATCCGCCCAACCTGTTGAATCCGGAGGCAAAGGAGAAATAGAAAATGGACAAGCCGCTGCACAGTTTGAGTCTGAACGAAGTTTTAAAGGGAATCGAGGATGGGCGCTTCACCTCGGAGGAATATACGCAGGCCCTTTTAGCAAGGATCGCCTCGCTGGACGAGGGAATCGGGGCCTGGGCCTGGCTGGAACCGGAACAGGCGATCAAGGCTGCCCGTCTTTCCGACTCCCGGACGGCGACAGGGGGCAAACCGGGACCGCTCCAGGGTCTGCCTGTCGGCGTGAAGGACATCTTCGCCACCGCCGGGATTCCCACGGAAATGGGTTCCCCCGCGTTTGCGGGACACGTCCCGGAGGAATCGGCGAAGGCGATCTCACTGCTGGAGGCCCAGGGGGCCTTTGTCCTGGGAAAGACCGTGACGACAGAATGCGCCTTCCTCCACCCCGGAAAGACCCGCAATCCCTGGAATGCCGCGCATACGCCGGGGGGTTCGTCCAGCGGTTCCGCGGCGGCCGTTGCCGCGGGCTTCGTCCCGGCGGCGCTGGGCACGCAAACGAACGGTTCCGTCATCCGGCCCGCCGCCTTCTGCGGGATCGTGGGCTTCAAACCGACCCAGGGGCTGATCCCCATCGAAGGGGCGCTGACCTTCAGCCACACCCTGGATCAGCCGGGGATCTTCACCCGCCGTGTGGCGGACGCCGCCCGGTTCGCCGCCGCCCTGAGCAGCGGCGGCACGGAACCTCCCGCTTCGATTTCCCCCTCCTCCGCGCCTCCCCGACTGGCGGCCGTCAGGACGCCCGTTTGGGAACAGGCGGAGGAGCACGCCAAGCTGAATTTTGAGCAGAACATCCAAACGCTCAGAAAAGGCGGCGCGCACGTGGAGGAACGCGACTTGCCGGAGATATTCGGCCTTGCCCATCGGACGATCCGAACCATTATGGCGGTCGAGTCCGCCTTCAACCTGGATGATCTCCATCAGCGCCAGGCCCCTCTCCTGAGCGCAACCCTGAGGGATTTCATTGCCGAAGGAAAAGAGATAGCGGCGGCAGTCTACCTCCAGGCCATGAAGCTGCGCTCCGCCCTGAAGGAGGAGCTGGAGCGTTTTCTGGCCGCGTACGACGCCCTCATAACGCCTCCCGCCACGGGAGAGGCGCCGGCAACCCTCGAACAGACGGGGAATCCAACCTTCTGCTCCATCTGGAGTCTCTGCGGCGTCCCGGCCGTCACCGTCCCGACGGGCCTGGGTCCCCGGGGGCTGCCGCTGGGCTTGCAGATCGTCGGTCCGCGGGGAAAGGATGATGAGGTCCTGTCCGCGGCGCAGTGGTGCGAAGGGCTGTTCTCCTTCCCTCTCGCAGGAGAACGGCGATGAAAAGGGAAAGCACGGCGGTAAGACAGAAGCAAATTGTCGATGCCGCCCGGATTCTGATTTTCAAACACGGCAGCGAACACCTGACGGTCAAGAGGATCGCCGCAGAGGTCGGCATCTCCGAAGCGGCCATCTACCGCCATTTCAAAAGCAAAAAGAGCATCCTCTCTTTCCTGCTGAGCCACATTGAAGAAGTCTTGCTTGCCGATATCTCGCCGGAGAGAGCGGGGGCGGAATCAGTGACCCTGGATACGATTGAAAAAATAATTCGGAATCACTTCTCCGCGATCGACCTGCGAAAGGGAATCTCCTTTCAGGTCATTGCCGAAATCATCAGCCTTGGCGACCGGAAATTGAACAAACAGGCGTCGCAAACGATCGACAAATACATCACCCGCCTGAAGGAACTCCTCACCGAGGGGGTACTAAGCGGTTCGGTTCGCGGGGACATCGACCTGGATGCCTCGGCAACATTGCTCTTCGGCCTCATCCAGGCTCTGGTAAACATCTGGGCCCTCAGCAACAGCTTCAAGCTAATCGAGAAATACACCTCTCTCTGGCGCATCTATCGCGAAGCCGTCTCCCGGCGCTGATTTTATCCTCATTTCGCCTTCAGAAGAGAACACCGACCTCCTCGGCAAGGCGATCGCCTGAATCCTGAACAATATACTGGCAGATTGATCTTAACCCTTATCCCGAAAAATATTTCCGCTTGACATGCGAGTGAGCGTTCACTATTATGCGAGTGAACGCTAACATATATATTCCGAACAAAAGGAGTGCGCACATGTCCACTATCTTTGCGATCATTTGCGTAATCGGCGTTGTTGTGGCAATTGTATTCGTAAGCACCTTCGGTTTGGGTGGCTGGCTAAAGGCAGCCATTATTGTTCCGATGGTTTTATTTGCCGTTTACAGCATGGCCAGAATACCGCCCCAAGAATCAGCGACAGGAAAAGATACCAGTAAGTAGGGTATCGCCAAGGTCTCCGAAGACACTAAGTAAAAAACCCCCTGCTCTGTGCGGGGGGACTTAAAGATCCACGGGCGTGTCTCCATCAAGGGCAGCGCCTGCCTCGCGAACGGAAAACCTACTCGATCTCCTCCAGGGACGCCTTCCCCTTCTTGATGAAAACGCTGTAGAGGTTCCACAGAACCGAGGCGATTGCGATCACGAGGATCGTGCCGGCGATCGGCCGCATCAGGAAGGAGAGGAGATTGTAGTCCATCATGAACATCCCCTTCCGCAGCGAAACCTCCGTGAGCGGCCCCAGAACGAGGCCGATGATCATCGGCGCGATCGGATATTTGAACTTTTTGAAGAAGTAACCCACAAGCCCGCAGGCAAACATGATCCAGAGGTCCGTCATGTCGTTGCGGATCCCGAAGGAGCCGATAGCCGCAAAAACGAAGATGACGGGGCCGAGGATGGAGTAGCGGACCTTCCGGAAATTGGCAAAGAGTTTGGCCACCAGAAGACCGGCGAAGAGCATGAAGATGTTGGCCACGTACATCGCGATGAAGATGGAGTACATGAGCTTCGGCTGGTTCAGGAAGAGCATCGGGCCCGGCTGGAGGCCGTGGACCAGGAAGCCGCCGATGATCACCGCCGTCGTCGCGCTGCCGGGGATCCCCAGGGTCAGCAGGGGGACCATCGCCCCGCCGGTGGCGGCGTTGTTGGCCGTCTCGGGACCGGAGATCCCCTCGGGGACGCCCGTTCCGAACCTCTCCGGGTGCTTGGACCAGCGGACCGCCTCGGAATAGCCGATGAAGGCCGCCGTCGTCGCGCCGACGCCGGGAAGGATCCCGATCGCGGTCCCGATCACGGCGGAACGCAGCATCGTCCACTTCAGGCGCAGGAGTTCCTTGAGACTCGGGAGCTTCGTGGAGACCTTGATGGTGAGGTGTTCCCCGCTCAACCCCAATCCCTCCTCCGCCTTGGCCAGGATCTCGCCGACAGCGAAGGCCCCGATGATCGCGGGGATGAAGTTGATCCCCCCCATGAGCGCCTTCCCCCCGAAGGTGAACCGGGCGTCGGCGGTGAGCTCGTCGATCCCCACGGTGGCCAGCAGCAGCCCGACCAGCCCCGCGATGAAGGCCTTTGCCATCCCTGCCCCGCCGAGCGAGGCGATGAGCGTCAGGGCCGCCACCGCCAGGGCGAAGTACTCCGGCTGGGAGAAGGTGAGACCGACCTTGGCGAGTTGGGGGGAGACCAGATTCATGACCAGGACGCTGAAGAGACCGCCGAGGACGGAGGACATGATAGCATAGCCGAGCGCCTCCCCCGCCTGGCCCTTCTGGGCCATCGGGTAGCCGTCGAAACCTGTGGCTGCCGCCTCCGGCGCCCCGGGGACGTTGAACAGGATCGCGGAAATCGAGCCCCCGAAGGTCCCGCCGCAATAGACCGCAGCCAGGAGCGCCAGGCCGTTCGCCGGCGCCATCGCGAATGTGAAGGGGATCAGGAGGGCCGTCCCCATCGTGGAATTGAGCCCCGGGATGGCGCCCAGGATCGTCCCGAGCATGACGCCGACAAGGATGAAAAACAGTGTCGTCGGCGAAAAGACCGTCTGAATGGCGCTTACCCAGATATCCATTTCCCATTCCCTCCCGTCAATAGAAAAGCAGGCTGAATTCGCGGAACAGCCATACCCCCCTGGGGAGGGGAACATACATGGCCTTCGTGAACAGAACTACTATGATCCCCGTCATCGCGATCGCTACACCGATGATCCATCCCTTGCTCTTCTCGCCTAAGAGCAGCATGAAGGCCATCATGAACACCGGGGTGACCGCGATGAAACCCAGGACCGGCAAGAGAAGCAGATACGCGACACTCAGACCGATCGCGGCGAAAAACCGGACCTTCCCCCGGTCCATCGTCAGGAGCGTCTCTCCCCATGCCTTCTCTTTGGCGATCTTGCGGATAGTCCCGACGGAGACGATCCCGCTCAGAAGGATAAGGCATCCCAGGATAAACCGGGGCCAGAAGGTTGGACCCATCCGGGCGCCCTGCAGGACGTGCCGCCCTTCGAAGCTCCCCGTCACCCAGTAGAGAAACAGGGAAACGGCGAGGATCAGGACACTGAATATCAATTCACCTTTCAGCACGGCCCCACTCCTTTGGCTCCTCCTCCATTGCATGTAGCCGAATATTGGCAACAAAGGATTAAAATCCGGGACATGGACGGCGAGTAACCCGGCCACGTCCCGTTTCGGATGACCAGATCCTTCCGGACCTATTTCTTCTTTGTGTATCCCAGGTCATCCAGGATTTCTTTGTAGCTCTTGAACTCCGATTCCCAGAACTTGCCGTACTCCGCAGGCCCCTGCCAGCCCGGCCGGAGGTCCAGGAGGGACTTCTTGGCGATCTCGCTGTACGCCGGATCTTTCGTCCCTTTCTCCAGGACGGCGGCCAGCCAGTTGATGATCTCCGGCGGCGTCCCTTTCTTCACGGCGAGACCCCGCCAGCGGCCCATCGTGATGTCGAAGCCGAGTTCCCTCGCCGTGGGCACGTCCTTGCCCCAGCTCACGGGCAGGCGCTTCTCCGTAAAGACGATCAGGGGCCGGAGTTTCTTGGCCTCGATGAGGGACATGATGACGCCCGGCTCTTCGTGCAGGAGGTCTATATGGCCCCCCAGAACCGCCGCGTGCGTTTCGGGCGCCTTGTCGAACGGGACGTACTTGAGCTTGATCCCCGCCATTTTGGCGAACAGCATGATGATGATCTCGTCCGGGCTCTGCGGCGTCGTCCCGGTGATCTGCAGCTTGCCGGGATTTTCCTTGGCGTATTTGATCACGTCCTGGATCGTCTTGAAGGGGCTCTCCGCCCGGACATAGAAGATGCTTTCATCCAACTGCACGTTGCACAGGGGGGCGAAACCCCTGTAGTCCTCGCGTCCCATGACGGTGTTGATCAACTGCTCCGGGCTGAAGTTGTAAATGGTGTAGCCGTCCGCCGGCTGGGAGAGGACGTAGTTGGAGGCCTTCACTCCCGCGGCGCCGGTCATGTTCGTCACGTTGATGTTCACGCCGATGTCCTTGCGGGCCGCGTTCATGAGGCTCCGGACGAAGATGTCGCTGCCGCCGCCGGCGCCGTACTGGACGACGACCTCGATGGGCCGCTCCGGGTATCCCTTGGGTTTGGGCACTTCCGCAGTCCAGCCGGAAGCGGAAAAACACAAGAACAAAACCGCCGTCAATGAAACGATAAGCATCTTATTCTTCTTCATAATCCCTTCCTCCCTTTTTCTTGCTCTTGAAACCACCTTCGACGATTACGTAAAAAGTGAAATCCCCCCTCACCTCCGCCCTAACCCTCCCCCATCAAGGAGGAGGGTTATTTGTCACTTATTACGAGGTCGTCACCTTTCTCTCGCAAAAAGCCTTGAAATCCCATATGCCGCCTACTCTTGGTGTGTGACTATAATTCCCTCCGCGGGGTGTCAAGCATATTTTATTCAGTTGCCGGCCAGGTACTCCATCGCCGCCGCGACTCCTCCCTGCTTGTACAGAACTCCCGCCAGGGCGAATCCCATCTCCACACCGCCCAGCGTCCCGATCAGCATCAGGTCGTTGAAGTCTCCCAGATGGCCGATCCTGAAGACCCTGTCCTTGAGGATCCCCAAGCCGCTCCCCAGGGACATGTTGAATTTTTCCAGCACCGCTGCCCGGTAGGCGTCGGCGCCCCTCTCCCCCGGCATCACGACGGTCGTCAGGACCGGGCTGTACTCCTCCGGATTGAGGCAGAGTATCTCGAACCCCCAGGCCCGGACCGCGCGGCGGGCCGCCTCGCCGTGGCGGAAGTGGCGGGCGAAGACGTTGTCCAATCCCTCCTCCCCCAGCAGGCGGAGGGCCTCCCGGAGGCCGTAGAGCAGGTTTGTCGCCGGAGAGCTGGGAAAGAAGCCGTTTTTGTTAACAGTTAGATGTTCGTCCCACGCCCAGTAGGATTTGGGGAGCCGCGCGGTCTTCGCCGCGGCCAGGGCCTTGGCGCTGATCGCGTTGAAACCGAGCCCCGGAGGAAGCATGAGCCCCTTCTGGGAGCAGCCGACCGTGACGTCCACCCCCCATTCGTCGTGGCGGTAGTCGATCGAGCCCAGGGAAGAGATCGTATCGACCATCAAGAGCGCGGGATGGCCGGCGCGGTCGATGGCCCCGCGGATCTCCGCGATCCGGCTCGTGACGCCGGTCGAGGTCTCGTTGTGCACGACGTTCACCGACTTGATGAGATGATCCCGGTCTTCCTTCAGTTTCGCCTCGACGACGGCCGGATCGGCGCCGCGGCGCCAGTCGCCGGGAATGAAATCCACCTCCAGCCCCAGACGGATCGCCATGTTCTTCCAGAGGGTGGCGAAGTGGCCCGTCTCGAACATCAGGACCCTGTCGCCGGGGGACAGGGTGTTGACCAGCCCCGCTTCCCAGGCGCCGGTCCCCGACGACGCGAAGATCACGACCGGGCCTGCGGTTTTGAAGACCGGCTTGAGACCCTCGAGCACCTCGAGGGCGAGGGCCTTGAATTCCGGCCCCCGGTGATCGATGGTCGGCTTCGCCATCGCCCGGAGAACCTGCTCGGGGACATTGGTCGGCCCCGGAATCTGCAAAAAATGACGCCCGCTCGGATAGGACATGCCGTTTCCCCCCTATTTCTTCCAGTACGTCCAGGGCAGGTCGCTGACGCCCGGATCTTCCACCCGGTTGAAGACCTTCAGGATCATCCCCGCCTTCGCCAGCGGCTCCATCTTCTTTTCCGTGTGGACGACGAGCCTCGCCCCGAATTTCTCCCCGCAGAGCTTCGCGAGGGCCTCCATGGTCCTGGCGCTCCCGGTCACCGGCAGGCACGGCCAGAAGAAGGTGGAAACGCCCATCGCCACCAGGGCCAGGGCCTCGGCCGCCTCGGCGCTCCGGTTGGCCTCCGCGAAGCAGGCCAGGACCGGCAGCTCCCGGATCTCCTTTCCGGCGGCCGCGGCAAGCGCCAGCAGGAACTCCATCAGAGCGCCGTTCTCGCTCAGACCGAGATCGAGCACCGCCGGGAGGTCCTTGCCGGCGTCCTTCAGGAGGGCCGCGACTCCCTTGCCGCAGTGCTTCTCGACCTGCCGGGGATTCAGGAACCCGTATTTCGCCAGGCTCACGCCCGCATCGCCCTCGGAGAGGCACAGGACGCCGTCCTTCAGGAACTCCTGCGCCAGCGTCACGAAGGGCAGGTCCTGCGTGAATTTCACGTTGTTCGTCCCTGCGAGGATCGCGATCCCCTTGATCTTCCCCCCGTTCAGGGCCGCGGCGATCTTCTTGACGTCTATATCCGCGGCGGAAAGCCCCAGCAGGGCCGTCTCCTTCGCCGCGGGGATATCCCGGGCGATCGACCGGCGGAACTCGAAGGCGTTGAGGGCCTTATCCACGATCTCGCCGGCGAAGGCGGCTGCGTTGTTACCCTTCAGGGTTTCCGTCGCGACGACCGCCGTCTGGTATTCCGCAGCGAGCGCGGCCAGGGAAGGATTGACGAACTGGTCGCCGGTCACGATCAGATCGACCGCGCCGGTCATCAGGGGCAGCTCCTGGGAGCCGTAGCTCGTCACCGGGGCGAACGTATGGGGAGAAAGCAGCGGATCGGTGCAGACGCCCGCGACGGCCACGTTTTTCCCGGCCGCCGCCGCGGCAATCTGCGCCTTGAGGGCGGGAGAGAAGCGGCCGTAAAGAACTATATTCGCCACATCCTTTTTGAGGACCCCCATGTTGACATCGACCTCGGCGGGGGCCGCCGCTCCGAAGGCGGCCTTTTTCAGAGCGCCCTGGAGCTTCTGCGCGAAGGCGCCCAAAAGCGCCGCCCGGCAGGCCCACAGCAGCGTCTCCTCGACGCCGGCAACACCCCCTTCCGCCTTCTGGGAGGCCTTGATGAGGTCCTTCGCCAGCCCCTGCGGGTAGATCCCCGCCTCTTCCCACGCGGCGACAAGCGCCGGGGGGAAGGCCTTCTTCAGGGCGGCACCGCCGTCCTTCAAGAGGGCTTCGAGCGAGGCAATGGTTCTCTTCGCTTCGGCTGCGTTCTTGGGCTTGATCGCCCCGGAGGCGACGCCTTCCACGAAATCGCTGACCTGATCAAGGGAGGCCATGGTCCCCTTGACGACCGTCTTGAGCAGGGTCTGCACCGCCAGGACGTCCCTGTCTTTCCCGCAGACGCCCAGTTTGTTGGCATCCCGGAAGGGGTGGCTGATACACGGCCCCTGGAGGCAATCCCGGCAGCTCAATCCCGCTTCACAGAAACCGCACTCGGGGAGCTGTCCCTCGAAGCGATCCCACGCCAGTTTCGTACCCCTGTCCGCCGCTTTCGCCAGGAAATGCTCCACTGCGCTGTCGGCGGTCTTTTTCTGGATGAACTCCATCTTCAATCTCCTTTCGAATTAAAATTTCTTCTTCCGGTAATCCTTCCTCTCCACGACCGACAGCGCCCCGGTGGGGCATATCTCCGCGCAGATGGGATATCCCATGCTCCGGCAGCGGTCGCACTTGACGGCCACCTTCAGGGAAGACGAGGGATTGATGATCCCGAAAGGACATACCATGACGCACATCCAGCAGGCGATGCAGGTCGGTTCGTTGACGTAGATCAACCCCGTCTCCGGATCGCGGCGCATGGTCCCGTTGGGACACGCATCGAGGCAGGGCGCGCTCTCGCAATGCCGGCACTGCAGGGCGAACGGCTTTCCCTCCACATATACCCGCGGCACCGGCTGGGGCCGCTCATGGATCGCCACGGCCATCTCCCTGGAGGCGGAGGCTATTTCCGTCCCGCACCAGAGCTCGCACTGATGGCATCCCGTACATTTTTCCTTGTCCACCATTAATACTTTCACTTTTTCCTCCTCGCTTACAACCCGCGCCGCTTCTCGCCGCGGGCCAGGGAATTAAAGCCCGGTATCCATCAGTTCCTTGTATTCCGGTTCGCTGAACCGGTCGGCGTTCCGTCTGAGAATCGGCAGCAGGTCCATGAAACCCAGGCGGTCGCTCATTAGAAGGGGAATGCAGTCGGCGACATAGACCTGCTTCTTGAGCAGCATGGACATCAGGCCGGCCTTCTGGGTCTGCCCGACCAGGATCGCCCCGACGATCTTCCCGTTCCTCAGGACGAGCTTTTTGTAGCTGTCTTTCGTCCTGACCCGGATCTCGCGGAATTCGTCCTCCGCGGACGCCATGGCGCAGGATTCGGCCTGGGTCACGCCCATGGAGATGGCGGGGATGCCGATGAAGTTGCCGATGGAATTTCTCCGGTAGGAACCGGGATAGAGGGTCTGCTGGCCCGCCATGTTCAGACCGGCGATGCGTCCCTGCTCGAAGGCGCAGGGCCAGATGGCGTTGAGAAACCAGGTATTCCGCGCGATGTCCATTGTCTCCGCGACGTCGCCCGCGGCATAGATGTCCCGCGCGCCGGTCATCATGGTCTCGTCGACCCGGACCCCCTTCATGTCGCCGAGCGTCAGCCCCGCCTGGACGGCGAGCTCGGCGGATGGACGGACCCCCACCGCCAAAACGACCATGTCGCAGGGGAGCTCCCGGTTGTCGGTCACGACGCCGGCGACATGCCTGTCGCCCGTGAACCTCACGGCCTTCTCCCCCGTGAAGACCTCGATCCCCAAATCCTCGATCCGCTGCCGGACGATTGCGGCCCCCTCGGCGTCGAAAACGGTGGGCATCACCTGACCCAACTGCTCCAGGAGCGTAGCCTTGATCCCCCTTCTCGTCAGGCTGATGCAGGACTCCACGCCGATCGAGCCGGCGCCGATGACCACAGCCCGGGACCCTTTCATGTTGTAGATCCTCTCCGCGTCGGCCATGGTCTTGAGCGTGGAGATCCCCTCCTTGTCCACCCCCGGGATGGGCGGCACGATCGCCTTCCCGCCCGTGGCCAGCAGGAGTTTGTCGAAGGCGTACTCCTTCCCCTCCTCCGTCCGGACTGTTTTTTTCTTGGGATCGAGGTCCGTCACCTTGACCCCCATATGGGCCGTAACCCTGTTTTCGTCGAAGAAGTCCGCCGTCCGGAAATTGAGCAGCGGCTTGGAGAGCTCCTCCGCAACGTAGTACGGCAGGAGGACTCTCGAAAAGAGGGGGGTTTCCTCGTCGCTGAACAGGTCGATCCTCGCTTCGCGATCCAGCGACCGGATGGACTCTACGGCGCTGATCGCTGCGGCGCTCCCTCCGATGATTACATATTGCATCTCGTTCTCCTTCTTTCCGTTTTCAGTACAGGCTGTGAATGCTGTAGAGCGGGAGCAGCTCCTTGAAGAGCCGGATCCCCCTGGTAACATTGTAGTTGCCGCAGGAACAGCACTCGGCCATCTCGATGCAGCAATCCTCGATCGTCCGGCGCCCCCTCTTCACGTCCCGGACCATCTTGCGGACCAGGTCCGAGGCGATCATCGCGTGGCCGCACATGGTCACCGTCTGGAGGATCTCGAAATCCGGCAGCCGGCTGGTATTTCCCCAGGTGCCCAGAGAATATTCAAGGGAGTGGATGCGTCCCAGCCCCGCCTCCGTCATGCACTGCTGGACGACGTCGGTCACCCCGGAGATGATCACCGAGATCCCGGGCCTGTCCCCCTTGAGTTCCTTGAGGAGGGAGACGATCTTCTCCCGGTTGTCGAAGGTGCACTCGACGATCGTTCCGTCCGTCACGCGGCTGAGGATATCATCCATCGTCGTGTTGTAGATGTTGCCCGTTTTCATGTCGCCCAGGTTGATCGGGCCGTGCTTGTAGCAGATGCTGAGAAATTTTCTGGTCTTGGGCGCCGATCCCTTCTTGTTGACGCCGGTCGCCGGGCAGCCCAGGACGACGAAATCGTTCTCCAGACTCTCCCTGGTTCCCCTGCGGTGCAGACTGTGTGTCATGACCTGCCTCCTTTACTGCTCATCGCTGTAGAATTTGAAATACGGTTCGCCCAATCCCATGTTGTTCTTGCTGTTGATGGAATGCCAGACGCCCATCTCCCGAAGGACCGGGACGATGGGGACTTCGCCTTCGGGCGGGACCTTCGTGATCACCTCGACGGTGAAGACCGTATCGAGGGTCTTGGCCGCTTCCCGAAGGACCCGGAGGGCTTCGGGCAGTTTCTCCAGCTTGCACTTCCCCTCGATGATGGCCGAGGTCGCCTTTTCGGCGAGAACGTCCTCGCGGAGCTTGCCCGTTGTCTTGTCGGACATGAAATGGGTGACGGGATTTTCCGCCGCCAGCTCATAGCCGATGTCGGCCTTCATGAGGGCCATCGCCACGGCCTCGACGTCCCGGAAATAGGCGCCGACGCCGGGCCTGCCCAGTTCGACGCCGACCCCCACCTCGCCGGGGAGGAAGGTCCCCTTGACGTCGTTGGTCTTCATCTCCTCCGTACCGCGGCCGGGCGTCTGGGAGCCCATGAACTCGATCATTGGATTGCTCAGAACGCCGCGGACCTCGCGGGGCCACGGCTCATCCGGCTGGAAGAGGGCGTTCACCGGGCAGATCTTCGCCCGCAGGCACATCCCGCAGTCGGTGCAGGCGTCCTGGTCGATCTCTATATAGACCCGACCGGGGATCTGGTCGTGCCTCTGGTAGCTCTGGATCCTGCCCATCGGGCAATAGGGGAAACACCTCTTGCATGCAATGCACTTATCCTTATCGGCCTTCATACAACCTCCTCATTTAAGACGAACTCGCAAGAAAATCCTCATGCCACCGCGCCGGCGCTTCAGCCCGCCTCGCGGTTGGTCTGAAGCGCGTCCTCCTTCGACTGGCGGATGTGCCCCCGCATCACCCGCTCGCACAGCTCCGGATCTTTCAATTTCAAAGCCAGCAGGATCTGCCGGTGGCCGTCGCTGGCCCGTTTCCCCGCGCCGAGGTACTGGAGGGTGTCCTTACGATACCTCAGCACGTATTTTCTCATGTTCACGATAAGGCTGTGGAAACGGCGCTTATCCGCCACCAGACCGTGCAGGGTGTCGTGAAACTGCGTGTTGTACTGGAAAACCTCGTCTATTCTCTTGCGCCTCAGCGCGGCGTCCGCCTTCTCGACGATCCCCTCCAAAAGCGCAATCTGTTCGTCGGTGATCCGCTCGCAGATGAGCTTGAGGGTGTACCCCTCCAGGACCGTCCGGATCTCGAAGAGGTCCTCGATTTCCTCCTCGGAATCGCGGGGAATGCAGAAACCCCGGGATTCCAGGGGTTCGATCAGCCCGTCCTGTTCGAGCTTGTGGAGGGCCTCCCGCACCGGCGTGCGGCTGACCCCCAGTTCCTCCGCCAGGTGTTCCTCGGCGAGTCGTTCACCGGGCAGGAAGCGCCCGGAAAGGATGTCTGATTTGAGATGTTCGTAGGTCTTCTCCCGAACGGAGACGCCGTTTTTGCCGGTCCTGCCGGCCAGACTCATATTCATTTATTGTATCCAATACCGACATTTCATTCGCGCTACAGCTTTTTCCTATTCGATTTGAAACGTCTTGTCAAGCGCATTTATCGCAAATGATCGCTGATACTTATCTGTTTGCTATCATTTTTTTTATTATATTCACTTCGCCGGGGCAAACACGAACAGGGCCGCCGTTTCCCGATTTTTGGATACATCTTCGCGCTTGTATCCAAAACGGAGTTGTGCTAAGGAAACGCGAGCGGAGGGGAAATGCCTCCGTGATTTATCTGCGGGAAGGGGTTGCGCGATACTTTAATGGCCTTTCGGGTGACGGTGGATCGGAAAAAATGCAACGGCTGCGAGGAGTGCCTGGAAGTCTGCACGGCGGCCATGTTCAGGATGCAGGGCGGCAGGGCGGCGCCCGTCGCGGACAGGGAATGCCTGGGCTGCGAGATCTGCGTCGGCGTCTGCGACCAAAACGCCATAACCGTGACCGCCAGCGGGGTTTCCCTGTCGCCGACCTGTCTGAGCCTTCTGCGGGCTCTGGACGAGGAAGAGGCAGAAGCCGAAAGCCGCTGCGGGGAGGGTTTTTGAAAGGAGGATCAACATGCGTTCCGACCGTATGAAAAAAGGCCTGGAGAGGGCGCCGCACCGCTCCCTGTTCAAGGCGCTGGGGTTGACGGATCTCGAAATCGAAAGGCCGATGATCGGCATCGCCAACTCCGCCAACGAGCTCATCCCCGGCCATCTCCACCTGGGCCAGATCGCCGAGGCGGTCAAGGCCGGCATCCGGATGGCCGGCGGGACGCCGCTGGAGTTCTCCACGATCGGGGTCTGCGACGGGATCGTCATGGGGCACGAGGGGATGAAGTATTCCCTGAGTTCGCGGGAGTTGATCGCGGATTCCTGCGAATCGATGGCGATGGCCTACCCCTTCGACGGGATCGTCTTCATCCCCAACTGCGACAAGATCATTCCCGGCATGCTCATGGCCGCGGCGCGCCTGGACATCCCGGCCATCGTGATCAGCGGCGGCCCGATGCTCTCCGGCCGGTTCCAGGGCCAGAGGACGGACCTGATCAAGGTCTTCGAATACGTCGGCAAGGCCAAGGTCGGCGAGATGACGATGGACGAGCTGCGCGAGGCGGAGGGGTGCGCCTGTCCGGGCATCGGCTCCTGCGCGGGGATGTTTACGGCCAATTCGATGAACTGCCTCACCGAGGCCCTGGGGATGGGCCTGCCCGGAAACGGCACGATCCCGGCCGTCTGGGCGGAGCGGATCCGCCTGGCGAAGGAGGCAGGGATGCAGATCATGGCCCTGGTGGAGAAGGGGCTGCGGCCCTCGGACATCCTGACGGCCGAGGCCTTCGAAAACGCCCTGCGCGTGGATCTGGCCTTCGGCGGCTCGACGAACACCTCGCTCCACCTGCCCGCGATCGCCAGGGAAGCGGGGATCCCGCTCACCCTCGAGACCTTCAACGCCTTCAGCGACAAGACCCCGCACCTCTGCTCCATGTCGCCGGGGGGCCCCCACGACCTCTTCCAGCTCCACCAGGCGGGAGGAATCCACGCCCTGATGCAGGAGCTCTCCCGGGGCGGCATGATCCGCAAGGGGGCGATGACCGTCACGGGGAAGACGGTCGGCGAGAACCTTGAAGGTAAAAAGGTCCTCGATCCCGAGATCATCCGCCCCCTGGAAAAACCCTATCACGCCACGGGCGGCCTCGCCGTCCTGTTCGGGAATATCGCCCCGGAGGGGGCCGTGGTAAAAAGCTCCGCCGTGGACGACGAGATGCTCCGCCATACGGGCCCGGCGCGCGTCTTCGATGCGGAGGAACCCGCCATGCAGGCGATCATGGACGGGAAGATCAACAAGGGGGACGTCGTCGTGATCCGCTACGAGGGGCCCAAGGGGGGGCCGGGAATGCGGGAGATGCTCTCGCCGACCTCCGCCATCGCCGGCATCGGCCGGGACCGGGATGTGGCCCTCCTCACGGACGGGCGTTTCTCAGGCGGCAGCCGGGGCGCGGCGATCGGCCACATCTCGCCGGAGGCGGCGGAAGGCGGCCCCATCGCCGTAGTGCGGGAAGGCGACCTCATCGAGATCGACATCCCGGCCAAGAAACTCAATCTGCTGATTTCCGAGGAGGAGTTGAAGGAGCGCCTCGCCCGCTGGAAGCCGGCGCAAAGGGAACTCCGGGGGTATCTCAAGCGCTACGCGGGCCTGGTCCGCTCCGCCCACACCGGCGCGACGTTCGAATAAAGGCGGTAAATCAGGGGGCTGCCCGAACACCTGGTCGGGCAGCCCACCTGCGCTAATCCCCTCTCACCGCACGAATTCGTACAAGCCTGGGAGTGATGACGATATAGGCGTGATACAATTCCCCGGCATGTTCACAAATAACGAATGCTACGATCTTTTCTTTACGACTGTAACTCTGAAGTACGTTCGTATGCTATCAAAAATTCACTCATCGTCCGGATTGTAAAAACCGCTTGACCTCTTCCCACGCTGCCGCGGCGGCTTGCGGATGGTAACCCACCGTGCCGAACGGATATTCCATCTTGGGCGGCAGTTCCGGCCAATCGAAGATGTGATACGCTCCAGGATAATCGATGACCTTGAGGTTTGCCTTTCCCGCGCCGGTCCCAAACGCCGATTCGCAAAGACTGGGCGGCGCCACATTGTCGGAACCTCCCCGCAGCACCAACACGGGGATGGAATTGGACCACGGTCCCATGCCTGAGCAGGCCGGATAGTAAAGAATGATCCGGGCAAAGATGAATTGGTCGGCGCTGTGGCCACCCAAGGCCGCAAGAACAGCACCCCCCCCGTAAGACCAACCCATCGCAGCGATGCGCTTCGCGTCGACGTACGGCTGCGATCGGAGCCAAGAAGCGGCAGCGACAGCATCACGGCCCGCTTCTTCCTGTGTCATGCCGCTTCCCGCACAACTTTTCAGGTTGCGCCGGCCTAAATAATCCGCCCACAGAACGACAAATCCCAGCTCGCGCAATTGATCCGCCGGGCGCTCATAGGCCTTAGGAGCAAAGGCAGGCGTAAATCCGCTGCAGCCGGAAACAAATACGACTGCCGGATGAGGACCGGGACCGTCTGGCCGGAATATTCGATACCCTCCCTCCGTCACTTGGGCAACGACGGCAGTCGATATCAACAATACCGAGGAAAGCCCAAGAAGAAACAAATTGACTTTCTTCGAAATCATAATCGATTCCTCCTCTCTGATGATTTGAGGTTTTCCCTGTCGTGACCGGACGCCATGCCGCCGATTATTTTCTTTCAAGGGGAAAAGGGGGCCGGTTCCCTGTTTGCCGGACGGCTTAAAACTCAGGGATGCCGTCCTCTACCATGAACGTTCCCATGTAGTTATTGGACCCATGTTCGCAACGTCTGACATATTCGTCTCGGTTTTTCTTGTTATGTTGGAATCGACAACAATTTGTGCCTATCCTCTCGTCGGATGTACACACTTGGTCTTTGCCCTTGACCTCCCAAGTGCGAGAAATACGCTCTTCTCCAGAAATTCGAATCCCTTTGCCGTCGGCACGATAGTGTTCGACGACGGCAATTCCCCAGAAGGTGCTCTTGAACGTTTTGTTTGAGTAAAGGGCGCGGAGTTCCTTCGGGTTCTTGATGTCCACCCAGTCCGACGATAGAGCCGGACCGGACAGTATGAAAAACACCACTCCTGTCATCAATACAATATTTTTCGCTTTCATGGCCTCACCTCCCCAAAGATTCGTTGTTTGAAACCCTTTTAGTCTATGGTATGATTTCTCACGGTAATTCCCGTCAGATTATTTTCATTATTTTCGGCCCTTACGAAATCTCCTGTCTTTTTAATAGGATTTGAGGGGATGGGAAAATGATGGAAAATGCCAAGCGCCATCCCATAACAATCGATCTGAATCAGTTCAGGCTCCAAATTGATTTCAAGAATAGAATTAAACTGACCCTCCATTTCAACTCGCCTTCCCGGAAGTTTTACCTCTCCCTGCTTGCCTTTCTTGTAAACGAGATGAAAAGATTGGGGAAAATTACCTCCATCCCCCTCGAAGGGCACCACAACCTCCTTGCCTTGCTGAATGAAACGATCGGGGGCTCTGCCGGATCGTCGGAGAAGGAGAATTTGCTGCCGAGGATCTACAGAAAATGGCAGCAGGCCCTGCCCAACCTGGAAGAGGCCCCGCTTTTCAAGGTCGTGGGCAGGAAGAAGGAATTTGAGGAAGGGATTGGGAAAACCTATCCCTTCACCGAGGCTGAAAAAGACTGCTGGTCGAATCTTTTCGAGTACATGGGAAGCGAAGAACATGTCAGGCTGAGGTTTGCAATAGACAGGATGGGCGCAAGCTTGGATGATGTTGTTATCGTCTATGAGGGCTATTCAAACGGCGCCGCATGGGACAGGTTCCTGTCGAACCTTAAAAGAAAGGACGAAAACCTGCCCGAAGCAAAGGCCGTTCAGTCTCCCATGGAAGTACCTGAACCCCCTGTATCGCCGGAAGAAAAACAGAAGACCGCCCGGCAGGTCCGGCGCCGCCGGACAACCCTTTTTGCCATAATTGTCCTGATTGCGGGGGCTGCCACATTAGCCATCTGGAAACTCACTGTTAAACCTGCCCCGGTCGAGAAGGCCTCTGTGGAGAGAATGGCCTTTCCTTTGCCTGACAGGCCCTCCCTTGCGGTGCTCCCTTTTGTTAACATGAGCGGCGATCCCAGGGAGGATTATTTCAGTGACGGGCTAACTGAACAGATTATCACGAGCCTCTCCACGTTTCACAATCTGTTTGTGATCGCCGGGAGCTCAACGTTCGTTTACAAGGGAAAACCCGTTAAGATTCAGAAAGTGGCCGAGGATTTGGGGGTGCGGTATGTGATGGAAGGAGGCGTCCGAAGGTCCGGCGACCGGGTGCGGATCACGGCTCAACTGATCGATGCCATCACAGGCCATCACGTTTGGAGCGACCATTACGACCGGGAGCTTAAAGAAATATTCGCCTTGCAGGATGAGATCACGATCAAGATCATGCAGGCCATGAAAATAGTGCTGACGGAGGGGGAGCAGGCCCGTCATTGGACCAAGGGGGGGACGAAAAACATACAAGCCATTGTGTTAAATTATCAGGGAATCGGTTACATATGGCGCGGCACGAAACAGGATAATGAGACAGCCCGCCGCTTATTTGAGGAAGCGATTGCCCTTGATCCTAAGTGGGCATGGCCTTATATCAATTTAGGCATGACCCACTTCTGGGATGCGCGGAATGGGTGGAGCGCATCCCCTGCCGATTCCCTTCAGAGAGCCTTTGAGTTGGCGCGAACGGGTCTCACCATGGACGATTCGCTTGATCTCGGCCATTCATTATTGGGTGCCGTCTACCTTGTGATGCGCCGGCACGATGAAGCCATCGCCGAGGGAGAGCGGGCGGTTGCTCTCAATCCCAACGGGGCGCTGGCATTTATATGGTTGGCCGGGATTGTAGGCGTATCCGGCAAATGGGAAGAAAGTGTGATATATGCCAGACAATCGATGCGGTTGGACCCGTTCCCCGGATCCCTTTCTTATCATGTATTAGGCCGCGCCTATTTCATGACCGGGAAGTTTGATGAGGCCATCATCGCGTTGAAAAAGGCAGTGCAAATAAGTCCTGATTTTCTGACCGGCCATATTTTCCTTGCAGCCTGTTACAGCTCAATGGGCCGGGATGCGGAGACTCGCGCTTCGGCAAAAGAAGTTCTCCGGATCGATCCTAAATTCAGCATTGAATCTTATGTAAGGACACTCACGTACAAGAATAAAGCCGATGTAGAGCGGGAGGTGGCTGCTCTAAAGAAGGCAGGATTGAGGTGATTCTCACCGGGAGGTCCAGGAGGATATTTCCCAGGACGCTGTAGGGCCGGGATCTGGACACATTCCAGCATGCATAAAAAAGTCGAGGCGTTGTTATCAATCTTTCTCAGCGCGGGGCGAGGGTCTGCTCCGTCTTTTAAAATCACCGCTGTCCTACTAAAGTTGATTTTTGATAGGCTGAACCGTTGATTGCATTTTTCAGGCGCCCGCGTTATATGTTAAGCGTACCGTGAAAACCGGAGGGAAAAAGATTGCGCATGAATGAAGAAATGATCGTATCCGTTATCTTGAAACATTACTCTGACTTGCAGGCCGCCTACATCTTCGGCTCTGCGGCTGCCGAAGGCGGCGGTCCGGCCGGCGACGTGGATATCGCGCTTCTTCTGCCCCCTGAATCGGCCAAAAGAGCCGGCAATCTCCTTGCGAGCAGGTGCGTATACGAGCTCGGCAGCCTCCTCAAGAAGGATGTCGATCTCCTCAATGCCAGGCTGGTGACGACTGTTTTTCAAAAGGAAATCATCGCCGGCGGCAAGGTCATCTACTCCGGAGACGCTTACGCGCGGGAGGAGTTCGAGATGCTCGTCCTCTCTTATTACCAGAAGCTCAACGAAGAACGGAAAGGGATTCTCGAGGCCTTTTACAAATCGAAGCGGGCATACCCGGTATGAAGGACATAGCGATCAACAAGATTCAAAGCATCCAGCGCTGTATAGAACGCGCCCGGGAGGAATATTATGCCAATCCGGCGGGATTTCCGGAAGACTATACGCGACAGGACGCCGCCCTGCTCAATGTGCTCCGGGCCTGCGAACAAACGATCGATCTCGCCAATCACATCATCAAAAGCGATAAAATGGGCATACCGGCCTCCAGCGGGGAAAGCTTTGAACTGCTGGAGCAAAAAGGCGTCATAGATTCATCCCTTGCCGAAAAACTCAAGAAGATGGTTCATTTCCGCAATACGGTGGTGCATCACTACCAAGAAATAGACATGGAGATCGTGAGATCAGTCCTGATCACAGGATTGGACGACCTGCTTGCGTTCGCAGACCAGGTCATGGAGCGCGAAGCCGGCGCTTCATCCTTATCATCGGACACCATACCGCCGACGGCCTAAAACTCAGGGATGCCGTCCTCTACCTTAAAAACATCCATTAAAGGGCCACGCGTGCCGCCGGGTAGAACGTTCGAAAATACTCGTCTCGGTTCCTCTTGTGTGTAGCGCGGGAGGTGGCTGCTCTTAAGAAGGCAGGATTGAGGTAAGAGATCATAATGGATGCCCTCCGCCAAGCCAGTCTGAAATGGAGGAGTAATAAATTGACATACAATAATAATTTTCTTATACTCGCTTCTCAGAAAAAGGGAATCGCAAATCTGCGAGCACGTTTTTACCGGACCATCGGATACAGGAGGGCATGATGGACGGAGAAACCCACCCACCCAAAGGGAGCGCGCCTCTCACCAGAAAACTCGCGACCATTCTTTGCGCCGATATTGCGGGTTACAGCCAGAAGATGGGGGCCGATGAAGAGAGGACGGTGCAGGTATTCCGCGGCCACCGGGAAGTCTTCGAATCGCTGGTAAATCTGCACCAGGGCCGGATCTTCAACACTGCCGGCGACGCCCTGCTCGTCGAATTCAACAGCGCGGTGGAGGCCGTGCGCTGCGCGACCGAGATCCAGTCGGCATTGAGCACGCGCAATGCGCACCTGCCCCCCAAGGAGAGGTTGCAGTTCCGCATCGGGATCAACGTGGGCGACGTCATTGTCCAGGACCAAGATCTCCTGGGCGACGGGGTAAACGTCGCGGCGCGCATCCAGGCCGCAACCGAGCCCGGCGGAATCTGCATCTCGGGCAGCGTGTTCGACCAGATCCAGAACAAGCTGTCGCTCAACTTCAAGCCGCTGGGCGAACAGACCTATAAGAACATCGCCAAGCCGGTCCGGACCTATACGATCGCCGAAAGCGGGGCGATTACCAAGCAGAAGAAACGTCTGTCGTGGAAGGTTCCGGCGGCGGTTGCCGCGGCGATATTGATCGCCGGCGCCGGTTACTGGGGCTACCGGCAAATAACCGCAAAGCGCACCGAACAAACCAAGATCGAGTCGCAGTTGGCCGCCCAGCTTGCAGAGCAGAAAAAAGCCTCCGAGCAGGCCCAGCGCGCGGCCGAGGACGCCAAGCGCGATGCGCAGCTCCAGGTGCAAAGGCAGGCGGCGGATGATGCGTTGCGCCGTGCGCAGGAGGAACGCAATCGCCTCGAACAGGACCGAAAGCGGCTCGAGGCCGAAATGCGGGCCAGCGCGCAGGCCCAGCGCGCGGCCGAGGACGCCAAAAGAGAAGCGCAGCTCCAGGCGCAAAGGCAGGCAGCGGAGGATGCGCTGCGCCGCGCGCAGGAAGAACGCGATCGCCTCGAGCAGGATCGAAAGCGGCTCGAGGCCGAGAGGCAGGCAGCCGAGTCGGTAAAAAAGCAGGCTGCCGAGCAGGCAAGGCATACCGCGCCGGCCGTTACGACCGCGCTTAAAAGCGCCCCAGACTACGACGGCGTCTACAAAGGACATCTCTGCAATACCTTACGGGACAAAACGACCAATTGCTGGCCCGTTGACCTGACCGTTCGTAGCGGTATCGCAGAGGGCGCCTGGTTAAGCCTCACAAAGAAAACGGCGACGGCAAAGGGATCGATTGCGGCGGACGGCTCGGCGGAATTGAAACTCTCCACCTGGACCCCCAAGGGCGATCCAACTATAACAACCCTGACCGGCCGCTTCGATGGTTCTGAGATGAACGCTTCCGGCCGCTGGTACGATGGCACCCCGGTCTCCGGCCACTGGAAGCGTGCGCCAACCGCCGCCGCTGCATCTGCCGCTGCGGTCGCGCCAAAGGGCGTTGCGCAATATGACGGCATCTACAAGGGACAGTTTTGCAGCCTCGACCAGAACAAGGCGCAGTTTTGCTGGGCCGTACCCCTGACCGTCCGGGGCGGCGTCGCCGAGGGAAGCTACTTGAGGCCAACGAAACAAACGGCAACGGTAAAGGGGACCGTTGCGGCGGACGGAACGGTGGAGCTGAAATTATCGTCCTGGACCCTCAAGGGCGATCCCGTTAGCACGGTCCTCACCGGCCGTGCAAGCGGCGACGCGATCGCCGCCTCGGGCCAATGGCGCGAAGGCCCCCCCATCTCCGGCAACTGGACGCGCGCTCAGTAAGCGTAAAACTTTGTTGTCAATCCTTCTCAGCGCGGGGCGAGGGTCTGCTCCGTCTTCTTATGGGCGGCGATCTCGCGGTCGCTGAACCACCAGTACAGCTTTTCCCCCGTCATGAAAGGCTCGATCTGGTCTCGGTAATGGCTTGTAAACCAGCGCCCCGAAACGCCGCCGGGGAGGACCGCGAGGACCTTGTCGTTGTCGCCGAGGTCGGCGACCATCCGCAGGGAAGCGGACATCGTCACCGCAAACGGCCGGTTGGGATCGTAGCTCGCCCGGTAGAGCGTCTCCTGGGACCCGTCCAGGGGATGGCTGCCGCCGCCCAAAAGCGCGCTGAACCGTCCTTCCCGAAGCAGCGGGGAGACGAACGTCATTTTGTGCCGGTCCCCCCAGCGCCACTGCGCCGGGTCCCCCTCTCCCGCCTTCGCTTCCGCCAGCACCGCGGCGGCGGCGCGGCGGAAGATCGCGTCCCGCCTCTCCTGCGCCGGGGTTGTCCGATCGTCGAACCAGGGGGACTCCCCGCCGAGGACCAGCCGCTGGAGGCGCTCCTGCCAGAAATACCACTCGCCGAGCATCGCCCGGGTAGTCTCCTCCCCCAACTCGTCCCGGAAGACTTCCCGGGCGAACCGTTCATAGACCCGGTGGAAGACCAGAGGCGCCGCCTGAGCGCCGAGATCCCTGTAATCCCATTTCTCCAGTATCTTCCCCAGCTCCGCCGTCTCCGGGCCGCCGAGGAGCGCCCGCGCCATGACCGGCGCGATCTCGCGGGCCATGACGTTCGTCGCGTCCCGCTGGAGCGCCCAGTGGTCTTCAACCGTCTTCTTCCCGGGCTTGTCGAGGACCTCGGCGAGCCGCCGGTAGCGGTAGGAGGCGGAGGCGTGCGAGCTGTAATAATAGGGATAATCGCCGCGGACGGTAAAATGATTGCATGTCCCCAGCCAGCCCCGCGGGGGGTCGTAGCCGGCGGGCATTTTTTCGTAGGGGATCCACCCCGACCAGTTGTCCCGGCCGTCCGTCACGACGAAGGGCAGGGTTCCGTCGCCGCGGCTGCGGATGGGCAGGCGCCCCGAGGTCTGCCAGCCGATCCTGCCGCCGGCGTCGGCAAAGACGAAGTTGAGCATGATTGTCGTGATCCCGCCGATCGCCGCCCGGATGTCGGCGACGGACTGCGCCGTCATGATCCGGTCCATGCCGAGCGAGGGCTGCATCGTCTCGAACGGCGACCAGCGGACGCCGATCGCCCAGTTGCTTTTAGCGCCGGGCAGGAGGTCCATCACGACCGGCCCCCTGCGCGTCATGCGGATGACGATCTCCTCTTCGCGGAAGCCGCTGGGGGCCGTCTTGTCCCTGATCCGGAGCGTCTCGCGGACGACCTCAAAGGGGATGGACTTGCCTCCCTCCAGATAATTAGCCGGATTGGCGGGGTCGATCGTTTCCACGTAGAGGTCCTGGGCGTCGCCGTAGGCGTTGGTCACGCCGACGGCGATCCGCTCCGTGCGCCCGACGACCATCCCCGGCAGCCCGGGGATCGCGACGCCGACGGCCCGGAGCCCCGGCGCGATCAGCCCCGCCGGGTACCAGGGGCCGGGAAGGATCCGGGCGTCGAGGTGGGGGTCGTTGGCGAGGACCGGCTTTCCGCCCGGCGACAGAGCGGGACCCGCGACCCAGTTGTTGCTCCCCAGCCGCAAGGGACCCGCCGTTTCGCCCAGCAGGGCGAGCAGCTTGCCGTCGCCGGCAATCTTCAGACGGGGCCGGCCGGCGGCGCCGGCGGCTGAAGGCTTGGCGGCGGGCAGCGGCTCGTCGGGATTGACCATGAGGGGGAATATCTCCCTCGCCTTCGCCTCGCCCACCGTCTCGACCAGCATCTGGGCGATGACCTCCGTCCTCAAGTTCGCCGCCGAATTCCATCCCATGTAATAGAGGATGGCCAGGGAATCGGCGATGCTCCACGGTTCGGGCTTGATTCCGGCCAGTCTGAATTCGAGGGGAAGGTCCTTGCCGTTGGCGATGAAGGCGTTCACCCCGTCTATGTAATTCTGCAGGAAACGCCTGGTCCGCCCGTCAAGGATCTTCTCGTGCCGCCGGGCCTGCCGCAGAAAGCCGAGGGTCCGCATGAGGACGTCGCTCTTCTTCCCTCTCTCGCCCGCCAGCTCGGCGATCCGCCCCGCGGCGAAAAGCCGGGTGAGCTGCATCTGAAAGAGGCGGTCCTGGGCGGTTACGAATCCCTGCGCCCGGACGAGATCGTCCTGGCTTTCGGCATGGATGTAGGCCATCCCCTTCTCATCCCGGACGACCTTCACCTCCGCCTCGAGGCCTTTGAGGACCAGCCGCCCTCCCCGCTGGAAATCGTTGATGCGCGGGAGTCCCAGAACGACGGCCAGCGCCGGGACGACAACCGCCGCCGCGATCCATTTGAACCACCTCATTTAGCCGCTCCTTTCCGGGACCGCCTTGCCGATCCCTTGCCGCAAAACGACAGGCAGAGTCAACCTGAATTTTCGAATAGACGTTGTATATCAGGTTGGCTGTCCGGCGGTCGGCCGCGTCGATCCGGCGCTGGAGGTTGGCCTGCTCGTGGTCCGTTCGCATGGCGGCCAACCGCCGGCGGAGGGTAACTTGTCAAGCTTCGGGGCATGGCGAACGCCTCCTTCTCCTATCGCCTCGATAAGATTCTTCAATATTCTGAATGGTTTGATCATCCACTATTGAGCCGTTCTTGTCAATCCTTCTCCATGATGCGAATATCCTCCGTGAGATAGTATAGATCAAAAGCGAGGCCGGCAATCCGCCCGTCATATGCTCCCGGTCAATTGGATCGGGGAAGTGGTCCATCCGCTTGATGCGTACTTTTTGATTTTAAAATAGGTCGCTTTTGATCACTCACAACACCTACAAAGGGTGTATTGAGGCAAGTTACCCAGACTGAGCATTACAGATCGAAAGAGAGATCCTACCCTCCATAATCCTGTCTGTCTTTATAACAAAATCCTAACATAAAACTGAACCACTTTTCGGGGGGCAGGTCAGCGAGCTCTTGTTTTTATGATAGAGCGCCAATAGGAACGCCATTCCTATCTGGTGATCACTCACAACAGCCTGGGCCTTGGATCAAGATCAGATGGAATGGACCATATTAAACATTTATGTGTTATTTAACAAACCAGCTAATTGACGGATAGCACCATCTGACATTCTGTGATTTACAAAAAAAGGAGTTAGACATATTTTTTGGATTCCATTGATTGCTATCTGAAATATTCCTTCAGGCCTCCAATTATGCAAGTCATAAAAGAGTCTTTTATAACTGCCCCAGGCCATTTTACCAAAGCAAATTATATATTTTGGATTCCTTCTCTCAATCCAATCGCGGATATCAAAAAATCGTTTTCTCTCAATATCCTTATGATAATCGGCAAGACTTCCATAACCGAAATATTCCTGATATGCTTTCGGCCATGAAGCGAATTTTGGCTTGGGAAGAGGGTAAAGCTCCATTAGAAATGTTTGACCATGAGACTTAAAAAGATGCCTTTTCATAAATTCATGCCATTCCATCCCTTTATATTGATCAAATAATTCACATGCCAACTTACTTTCTATCTGCCATGTAGATGTCGGTGCTCCATAAGCCAAATCAGCCACTTTATCGTAATTACTAAATTCGCAATCATATTCATTAAGACTTCGAAGTATATTTTCCTTACTCAGGCTAATCTTACAATCACCCTCTTCTAAGCCGATGAACCAGAGATCACCCTCAGGATTCCCCCATCCTTTGAATTTAGCAAAAATATTAAAAACATCGTCCGAATTCATCTGATCATAAGGAGTCATATAGCTCATCCTTTAATCATGGCGTTTTATCTACACCTTGGATAAGAGGTCGCGCTTTTTTTCTTCAAATTCCTCGTGAGACAATATACCAGCATTCTTTAACTCGTATAATTTCTTTATCTTTTCTATTGGATCATCCGAAGATAGTTGTTGATGGCTTTCAGTAGTCTTTAATTGATTATCTTCTTTAAAGTATAATGATCGCTCAGATATAAAATATGCAGAGGCTTCTTTTGCTTTTTCCCCTTTAAACGAGATGGTCGTTTGCATACCAGCAGCCGTATAAACGATACCTGAATCCGTGGCATAAATGTGCTTATTGCTTCAAATGGTTAAAAATCGACACCTGACTCTTGCGCCTTGCGCCAAAGATGGCGCGGCCTGTCCGTTATCCGGCGGTCAACGAGGGATATGATGCTTCAAGTCATTAAAAACGCTGAGAAAAGGCATTTTTCAGACGCACCTCTCCCTCTGCCTGCAAAATCTTCGCTTGTAAGCGCAGCAAATTACCCCTCTGCCATCCCCCTATGGGACGGGAACCATAAACCCCCGGTAGATATTTTTCCATACATATGCCCAGGGATTGTAACGGCCGAAGGACAGATACATCCGCCTGGCATGGAAGGTTATGCGGGAGGCCATATAGATCAGGTCCTGCATCACCGTACGCAAACGCCGCCGCTGCGCCTTCTTTCGATGGGGCGCCCGCTTTTCCAGATTGCCGTTGTCTTCCCGCAGACTCTCCTGCCCGCAAAGCCTGAGCAGATTGTAGGCCATCAGGGCCAGGGTCATAATGGCGGAATTGGTGGAAAAATGTTCGCTCGGCAGCCTCTCCAGATCCATGTCCGATTTGATCTCCGAATGAAACTGCTCACAGGTCCCGTGATCCTGGTAAAGCAAAATGACCTGGTAGGGATCGTCCTCAAGGGAGGTCCAATAGGTATCCACCTCCACCTCGGGAACCAGCAGGTATTGGCCATCCTTGGTAGTCCGCTCCGTCACCTCGAAAACGATCCGCAGGGGCTCTGCAAAACCATCCACTCTGCGATGCGTCTGCCCGCGCAAAACGGTCTTCCCTTCCCGGGAGGTCGTCTCTTTTTGCCCCTTTTCCTGCGCAATCGCCAGCCACTCCTGAACATCCTCCCGGCGAAGGTTCCGCTTGATCAGCCAGTCCGCGCCTTCCTCGATGCAGATCCCGATGTTCTCCAGGCTGTCGTTTCCCGAATCCAGGCGCACCAGAAGCCCCTCGTCCGTGATCATCTTCGCGTACCGGATCGACTCCCTCAAAAATGCCGGCGTCTCTTTTTGGGAATGCTGCTTCCCCTCGCGAAGCTCGTTATCGGCCATGTATCCCCGAGTGCCAACATACGAAAAGATCGGGGCGTAACCGTCAACGCCCTTGTATGTCCTCGACACCCCTTCCTTCTTCGTCTTGGAGTTGTCGAAAGGACTGACGTCAATATCCAAGGGCGCCAGATTGACCTTGCGGGTGGATACCGTTCCAATGTCAGGCGCCGTCTTGCGGATCAACCGTGCCGATTCCTCCTTGACGATCCGATCAAACGCCCCTTTGACCACGTCCAGTCTCTGCCTGAGGGTCGGACTGGAAGGACATTGGCCAATCCCAAGGCTGTAACCAAAAAAGGGAACGTCCCGAAACGCCTCAATCGCCTCGTAGTCCGGCTTTCCCATGCACAACAATCCGAGCATCGACTTCACTATATCGCTATGGGGGATCTTGGGCTCCCGGCATCCGGGAAGCGTCACGGCGTTGATGCGCGCCCCCAGTTCCATACGTTCCATCAGGGCGCCGATCAAGGCCAGGCCCGAATGGCCGGTCAGATGTTCGTCGCCCTCTTTGATGATAAATTCCACAGGTCGCATCTTCACCTTCCAGGTGTCGTTTCTGGGACAGGTGAATACCACAAATGCCCTGTATTGTCAAATATTTATATTAATTAAAGCGGCTTTTGTGCCACGGATTCAGGCGATATTTAAAAAATGCATTTCCTTTTCTTTCCTTGTAACTGCCCCCAATATCGCATAGTCACTTCTATTGGCCAAAATACCAAGAGCAGCCAATCCATGAGAACTTTTTTCTATTCTCTGAGTATCTGCACTTATACTTGTGATTTTATCCCACTCAATGATGAATAAAATTCTTTCATTAATTATATCAAAGGCCATTATACCTTCTGGCTTTTCTGTGAGTCCAACCACTTGTAAGTTTGGAAAATCTGGATGTCCACCGAGATATTCAAAACTCCCATATTTCGACGACAAGAAATGTTCCATGACATAATCGTAATTACCTGTGATAGCCATATCTATTAATTTTAGTTTAATATCATCTCTTTTCTTTTTAACTGCCTGTATAAAATTGTCTTTCCATTTATCGGGTTGGATTTCCCTACAATGCGCACAGATAGGCGCCTCGTGTCTTAATAAAAATTCAACTTTTTTGTTGCAAACCAAACAAGTATGTGATTGTAATGATTGTAGTTTTTTAAGAATATTAATGCCGCTTTCTATTAGTCCCTTTATTTTAACAATATCGTGTACATTTTCGGCATCGTTAAATTGAAGAATAAGTTCATTGGGAAGTTTTTTGAAGCAGTTAATACAAAAACAATATTTTCTTGATGATCCTCCAATCATGTAACTATTACAGATTATACATCGTTTTTTCTTTTTATAATCATCTAAAGTGTTTATTTCATCTGTTGTATTCATATATCACCTCACAGATATTGATTCAACGGTGTTTAGAAGGAGCATTGCTAATAGCGCAAACGCTGTATTACCGTATAATACTCAGATAAAACATAGACCTTTGTGTATCCAGTCTTTTAATATTTCAACATAATCACTCTATCGCCCGTGGTACAGTTGGAATGCTATCTGGATCTGGATAATATCCTAACCAATTTACTAGAGATTTTCCGTTCCACTTATTTCAATGATTACCATTAAAATGTAGCATAAAATTGTTGAAATAAAAATCGTAACTTACAGGAAGGAGCCGATATCCATCATTGACACTGACGATATGACCGCTCGGCTCACCTTCTTTTTACCCCGTGGTCCAGGAGAAATTTTTCCAGGATATTGTAGGGTTGGGCGCCGACCACAGTCCGGTTATCGAGGACAAGGGTCGGGACGGCGGATATTCCCAAGCGTTCGGCAAGTTTCCAATCGGCATCGACCGCTTCCCGGAAGGCCCTTGTTAGCAGGACTTCCCCGGCCTCCGCGCTGGAAAACCCCGCCGCTGCGGCCAGACAGACCAGTTCATCGGCTTGGGCGATATTAATCCCCTCGACATAGTAAGCCCGGAAGACGGCGGCGTTAAATTCATCCCCTTTTCCCTTGCTATCCGCCCATTTGCCCAATTCCGCGGCCAGCCGGCTGTTGTATGTTTTCGTTCTCTCCCCGAGAGGCAATCCCAGTTCTTCGGCCGCCCGTTTCTGGCGGGCGATTACTTGCCGGGGATCGAGGTTCAGGCCGGCGTAGAGATCATTCAGATTCAGCCCCTCTTCCGGGGTGTCGGGATGGAGGGGGAACGCCCTCCAGACGATTTCAATCTCAAAGTTCTCGCGCAGTTTTTCAATACGCCCGGTACTGAAGTAGCACCAGGGTCAGACATAATCGGAAAAGACCTGAAGGATCCTTGGCGTCGTCATACGATTCCTCCTGTTTGATTATGGTTGGGGAGGATTCTACATGAATTCCTGTCGTTTTGCATGCATTTTAAGAGGGTCCGCGCGCCTTGCCTGCGCCTGCCCCGCCGAAAGCCTGGTGCTTTTACCAAACCGTCCGATTTCAAGACTTTTTGCGAATGCAACAAACAGAGATATTGATTGACACGCGGGCCTTCACCCCGTATGCTTTCCCCCCAGCAGGGATCGTCTCGATCCGATGTATTTCCCGATAAATGACGTTCTCGTAAAAAATAGTAAAAGCCTTGCATTTAGGACGGCTTCGCAAAGAGGCCCCCGGCCTTCGCCGGGGCAGGCTCCGGCAAGGCGCGCGCGGTTCGACCCTTCGATAAACTCAGGGCAGGCTAGGCTCACCGTGACGGCACAGAGCCTGCCCTGAGCTCTGAGCCTGCCGAAAAGTCGAAGGGAAGGGTGAAGAGCAACGCAGCATCCGGCCTTTTTACGAAGCCGTCAAGAGATGATGAACCACCCGCGAGGAGCGGACACAGGGCATGAGTGAAAACGCGGCGGCGCCGGCGCGGACGCTTTCGGTGGTCGATGCCGTCTCCCTGATTATCGGGGTCGTAATCGGGACGGGCGTGTTCAAGACGCCTTCCCTCGTGGCCGCCAACACGGGGAACGAGGCCTTTTTCCTGCTTGCCTGGCTGTTAGGCGGCGCGATTTCCCTGATCGGCGCGCTGTGCTACGCAGAGCTGGCGACTGCCTATCCCCATCCCGGCGGCGACTACCACTACCTTTTCCGCGCCTTCGGGCGGAATGTGGCCTTCCTGTTCGGCTGGGCGCGAATGACCGTCATCCAGCCCGGCTCCATCGCCATGCTGGCCTTCGTCTTCGGGGATTACCTCTCACAGCTCCTGCCGTCGTTCTTATCACCTCCGCTCTGCGCCCTACTCGCCGTTTTTGCCACGACGGCAGCAAACATGATGGGAACTCGGCAGGGCGCCTGGACGCAAAACCTCCTCACGGCGGCAAAGGTGATCGGCCTGGCGGCGGTATTCACGACCGGGGCGGCCCTGGCGGGCCCCCTGCCCCTCTCCGGCGCCGGCGCACCGAATTCCGGGGCGTCCTTCGGCCTGGCCATGATCTTCGTTCTCCTGACGTTCGGCGGCTGGAACGAGACCGCTTACATCTCCGCCGAACTGCGGGAAGGAAAGCGGGGCATGGTCCGCGTCCTGCTCTGGGGCCTGGGGATCATCACCGCCATCTATCTGCTGGCCGGATTCGCCTATCTGAAGGGATTGGGACTCGAGATGATGAGCCGCTCGGACGTGGTCGCCGCCGATCTGATGCGCCGGTTCACGGGCGAGGGAGGGGCGAAACTCGTCAGCCTCCTGATCGCCGTGTCGGCCCTGGGCGCGATCAACGCGACCGTCTTCACCGGCGCCCGCACCAACTATGCCGTCGGCCGCGATTTCCCGCTGTTCGGCTTCCTCGGGCGCTGGCGGGAAAATGCAAACACCCCGGTCAACGCCCTCCTGCTCCAGGGCGCTATCGCCTCGGCCCTGGTCCTTCTGGGGACCGCGACGCGCAAGGGTTTCGCCACCATGGTAGATTTCACCGCCCCGATATTCTGGCTGTTTTTCCTGCTGGCAGGCATATCGCTTATCGTCCTGCGGATCAGGGAGCCGGATGTCCCCCGGCCCTTCCGGATCCCCCTGTATCCTCTAATTCCGCTGTTGTTTTGCGCAACCTGCCTGTACATGCTTCAGGCCAGTCTCGCCTATACGGGGATCGGCGCGCTGGTCGGCGTCGGGGTATTGCTGGCGGGGACGTTTTTCCTGCTGCCGGTCCGGGCGAAAGAAGACGGGGCATAATTCCAATCTCCATTTTCATGACAAGGGAGGGAAAGGGTATGACGCTTCAGCGAAAAATCATGATGATCGTTTCGGTCTTGGGGTTGATCTGTTTCGGCGCCGTCGATCCGGCCCGCGCAGCGAGGGAGCCGGACGTCCAATTCATAGTCACTCCCCAATACCTGGTCGATGAGATGCTGGAGATGGCGGGGACAAACAACAAGGACGTGGTCTACGATCTCGGTTGCGGGGACGGGCGGTTCCTCATCACGGCCGCAAAGCGGTTCGGCGCCCGCGGCGTGGGCATAGACATAGATCCGGAGCGGATAATCGAAAGCCGGGCAAACGCGAAAAAGGCGGGCGTCGCCGACCGGGTGGCATTCCATGAACAGGACCTCTTTCAGACAGATATACGCCAGGCGACACTGATCGCCCTGTACCTCCTGCCTGAATTGAATCTCCGTCTCCGCCCCAAGCTTTTCGAGGAACTCAAGCCGGGGACGCGCATCGTTTCGCACGCCTTCGACATGGAAGACTGGAAGCCGGACGCCGAGGGGAGGCTGGGGAGCAGCAATTACTTCTTATGGATCATGCCGGCGGACGCGAGAGGCAAATGGCGCGTCAGCGCGCCCGCCCTGGGAAAAGACGGCGATTTTACGTTGGAGATAACCCAGAAATTTCAGGAAATACAGGCCGCTCTGATTTCCGATGCGACGGAGGCCGCCCTCTCCGATGCCAGAATCAAAGGGGACAGGATCAGTTTTTTCATCAGCAGCGGCGGATACGGCAGGAACAGGAAGGGGATGTACTTCAAGGGCCGGATCGCGGGCGACACGATCACCGGCCAGGTTCAGGTTGAGATTGATCCTTTCTACAGCCATCTGTGGAACGACGCCGGGGCGGCGGCCAGCGGCGACCATCCCTGGAAGGCGGTGCGGAAGTGACAAAGGCCGCGGCCGCCTCCCCGGCGACATAGCCGGTCGAGAAGGCCGCCTGGAGGTTGAAGCCGCCCGTGTCAGCATCTATATCCATCACCTCGCCGCAGAAGAAAAGCCCGTCCACGAGCCGGGAAGCCATCGTCCGGGGATCGATCTGATCGAGCGCAACCCCGCCCGCCGTGACGATCGCCGCCGACAGGGGAAGCGGCCCCCGGACGTTGAACCTGAGCGACTTGAGGAGATCCGCGAGCCTCTCCCTCTCCCGGGCGTCGATCTGACTTCCCGTCTTCTGCGGCGGGATGCCCGACAGCAGGACAAACGGCTCGACCATCCCGGCGGGGAGAAGACCGGCGAGGAGGTTGCGGAGACCCCGTTTGCCGAACCGGTCGAAATCGCGCTGGAGGCGGGCCCGGAGCTGCTCCCTCGCAAGGGCCGGTTTCAGGTCGATCGCGATGCTGACCGGCCCCTCGGCAAGGGCGTCGACCACGGCGAGGCTCATCAGCAGCGTGATCGGCCCGCCGATCCCGAAGTGGGTGAAGAGCATCTCCCCCATTCGGCTTTCGATGACCGGAGAACGCCGCCGTTTCGCTTCCAGCCCCCGGCCCACATCCTTCGCGGGGGTCAGGGAGGGATCGACGGCCTCCGCCGGACCGCGGAAGGCCGTCAGCCGGACATTGCGGAGACTCAAACCCTGCATCGCTTTAGCCAGTTGGACCTCCGCGACGACGAGCGGCACGAGGGCGGGGCGGAGTTTCGTCACGGTGTGCCCGATTGCGGCCGCCATCCGGTAGCCGTCCCCCGCGGAGCCGGTCGCCGGCCAGGTTGCGCCGCCGGTCGCCAGGACCACGGCCCGCGCGGGCAGGAACCCCTTCCCCGTCACGACCCCTTCGAGCCGCCCGTCGCGGACGGCGATCCCGGATACGCGGGCGCCGGTGCGGAGTTCCACCCCCTGTTCGGAAAGGCAGCGCCGGAAGGCCGCCACGACGTCCGCCGCAGAATCGGAGACGGGGAAGATCCGCCCGCCCCGTTCGACCTTGGTTTCCACCCCGTAGCGTCTCAGGAAGGCCAGGAGATCGTCCCGGAAAAAACGACGGAAGGCGCCGTGGAGGAAGCGGCCGTTCGGACCGTACATGGCGATGAACGCCGGAAGGTCAAGGGTGTTGGTGAGGTTGCAGCGGCCCTTGCCGCTGACGAGGAGCTTCTTTCCCGGGCCGTCGGTCTTCTCCAGGAGGAGGACTCTGGCGCCCATTTCCGCCGCCCGCCCGGCCGCCATCATCCCGGCGGCGCCGGCCCCGACGACGATCACGCGCCCGTTTCCCGGCTCCTGCTTCAGAGCGATCCGCAACGCCTTCTCCTTGTCAGACGCCCCCCGCCCCGTTGAGGATGATCCTTCTGAGCAGCTCCCAGTCGATATCGTTGCGCAGACAGTCGTACCGGGCCGTCAGGAGGACCTGGGGAATGACCTTCTTTCTCTTCAGGCGAACCCCCCGGAGGGTGATCCTGGTCGAACGGATCCCCTTTTCGATCTCGAAATCGCAGGCGGCGCCGACCGCGGCCCGGATTCCCTTTCTCTGGACAAGCCGCTTGGTGAAGTTCGTGCTGGGGGAGATGTAGAACTGCCATCCCTTTTCCTCGCAGAGGTCCCTGATCTCGCCGCAGCCGCAGCGTTTGCACTTCACGCACAGGACCCCCTCCTCCTTGGAAAACCGGGCCTGGCATTGCTCGTCGATCAGGCAGTGGGGCAGGACGACCGCCTTTTCCGCCGCGGGGATGCGGTTGAATTCCTCCCGGTAATAGGCGTTGGCGATCGCGGAGATGTCCCAGCGCAGACCGATCCTCTCCAGCAGGGAGCGAACCGGGAAGAAGAAAAATGCGGAAACGAATTTAAGCCTGCTGCAACCCTCGGTCATTGCGCCTTTCCATAACAAAACCCTTGAATTTTCCCCGAAAGCGGGCAAATGGTCATTCCGGTGGAAACAGGAATCCGGTGTTTTTCTGATTCCCGCCCCGGTGCCTGTCCCGGACACCGGATCAGAGTCCGGTGCAGGACCTGATCCGGGATTCGCCGGCAAGACGGTTTTGGGGACTTTTTACGAGGTCGTCATTATTGGATTTGATAGCAGAAACAAAACGGGAAAGCAATTTTTTTGCGCTTTTCCCTATCGATTTGTGAATTTGCGTGCTATATTGCCTCCGCTTTTTTTATCCTTCCGGTCAGCTCCGCCGGGCGTTAGGGAGGAGGCGAACGTGGATTTCGGAAAGACCGTCTTTGTGGTGAATCCTCACGCGGGAAACGGGATGACGGGCAAGGAGTGGCCCCGGATCAGCGCAACGGCCCGGGACCTCCTGGGCCCCTTTGAGAGTTGCCTGACGGCAGGACCGGGCGACGCCACCCGGATGACCAGGGACAATCTCCTGACGGGCGCCGACCGGATCATCTGCGTGGGCGGCGACGGCACCCTCAACGAGGTTATCAACGGCTTTTTCGATGAGAAAGGCCCCCTCCGGCGGGACGCAATCCTCGGATTTCTTCCCAACGGGACCGGGTGCGATTTCTGCAGGACCATGCCCATCCCTGCCGGGGTGGAGGCCTCCCTCCTTACCGTCCGGGAGAACCACATCCGGACCATCGATCTCGGCCTCATCCGCCACCGGGACCACCGGGGCGGCGTTTCGCAGAGATACTTTCACAACATCGCCAGTTTCGGCCTCGGAGGAGAAGTCGTCGAGCGGGTAAACAGGACGAGCAAGGCCTGCGGGCCCTTCCTCACCTTCATCTGGGGAACGCTGGTCTCCCTTTTCGCCTACGGGAAGAAGCGGATCAGCCTGACGGTGGACGGCGGAAGCGAGTGGACGGGGGACGTCCTCAACATCGCCATCGCCAACGGCCGCTACCACGGGGGAGGCATGCTCGTAGCCCCCGACGCCGCGACCGACGACGGCCTCTTCCACGTGACCGTCATCGGCGCCATGGTCCTCCCCATGGTTTTCTGGCACCTCCCCAAACTCTACACCGGAAAGATCAAGACCCTCCGCCAGGTCTCCATGCAGACCGGAAAAAAGGTGCTCGCCTCTTCGGAGCAAAGGGTCCTGCTGGACGTGGACGGCGAACAGCCGGGCACGCTTCCCGCGGAGCTTTCGATCGTCCCCGGCGCCCTGAAGATGATCATGAAAAAATCCTCCTGACCTTCTGCGGCTCCGCCTTGATCCGCCACCGGCTGGAAGAGCGCCAGCCATCGGCCACCCCTCTCAGAACGAGGGATTTGCGCAACTTGATAATCTGATTTCCATCGCGCATTGGAGATTTTCCCGGGGAGAGAGGCGCTCTGCCCCCCAGCGGAGCAGCGTTCCGGCAACCCCGGGGACGGGGGTGGTGAAAACTTCCCCACCATCTGGGGAAGAATTCAACGATCCTCCTTCCGGGGACGCAAACAATACCGGACATTCCGGGATCATTGTCATTGTTTTCCGGCAGCTTGCAAAATTAAAGCCCCCCCTTGCCTTTTGGCATCCATATTGCTGAGGTTATGGTGCCTGGTTAAACCGGTGGGAAGGATAGGCGTTTATGAAACGATTTCTAACAGCAGCGGCGGTCTTGATCCTCCTGAGTTATCTCCCGGCTTTTGCCGCGGAAAAGCAGCCCGCCGGCGCGCCCGTCCCCCCGCGGATACCGGAGATGAGCGTCGCGGGCCGGGTGACCGAGATCTCCGCTTCCGTCCTGAAGATCGAACGCACCCTCAAGGGGAAGACGGAAACCATGGAATTTATCCTGTCGACGCCCCTGGTAAATATCGCGGTGGGGGATCGGATCAAGGTCAGCTACCTGATAAAGGAAGGCAGGAACGTCTTGCTCCGCACGGCGCCGGCCCAAAAGACGGCCGTCAAGAAGACAAAAAAGGAGCAAAAGCCTGTAGTTGCCAAGGAAGGGCCGCAGACAAAATAGCTCGGCAGTAAATTGGTTTTTTACCTTCACCGGAGAGAGTGAGGGTTGCAACGGGCGGCGCCCCGTGATCCTAAGGCCAACCGCCGAGGGGAAAGGGGCCGTAAAAAACAAAAGAGGAGGTAGTTTATGATGAAACGTTTCATGGTACTGGTCGTTGGTCTGGTCTTCCTGTTCTGCATGTCCGCCATCGCCGCCGAGAAGAAGGCGCCTGCCGCCCCGGCGACGCCGGCGACCCCCGCCGTAAAGGCCGAGCCTGCAAAAGCGGAAGCAAAGGAAGCAAAGAAGGAAGTGAAGGCTGCTGACACGAAGGCTGCTGCTGACAAGAAAGCCGCTGCCGACAAGAAGGCCGCTGACAAGAAGGCCGCTGCCGACAAGAAGGCTGCCGCTAAGAAGGCCGCTGCCGACAAGAAGGCCGCTGACAAGAAGGCCGCTGCCGACAAGAAGGCCGCCGACAAGAAGGCCGCTGCTGACAAGAAGGCCGCCGAGAAGGCCAAGACGGCCGAGAAGAAGGCCGAGCCTAAGAAGGAAGGCGCCGCCACTCCGGCCGCTCCGGCTGCCCCGGCGAAGAAGTAATCCTTTTCCCCTGGACGACCTGCTTTGCGGGGTGCGGGGATTCGTCCCCGCACCCCCTTGCTTTACGCGGAGATCTTCGCCTGCTTTGCGGCGCCGGAGGGTGTCATTCCCTTTTGTACGCCCGCCCCGTCACGCCCCGGGGTCAACAACCCTTCGCAATGCGCTCAAACATGTTGCCCGCGATTAAAGCCGTGCATTTGTCCCCCTGATCTGCCATATAATGGTGGCACGGGCGACAACCGGGGCTCCCGGATATGCCCGGCCTGGGAAATGATCCATGAGCGTCCGCACACGCCTGATGATGATAACGATCCTGGGGCTGGCCGCCACGATGGCCATCTGGGGATGGGTTCAGATCAGGGCCCTGGACCGGATCCTGGTCGAACAGCAGGGGAAGCGCCTCTCCGGCGTCGCCGAGACGGTCGGCGCCTACTACCAGCACTTTCCAACCGGGCAGGGGCTCTCCACCCTCGACACGACCCTCAAGGAACAGGTCCAGAACGATCATCGCCTCGCCCGCATCGACATCTTCACCGTCGTCAATTACGACATCGACTATATCGAATACATCGCGGGGGCAAGCCGCGTCAGCTATGAGTGGCCGGATGGCCTGGTCAGTTCCGTTGCGGCGTCGCGCAAGCCCAGCTATCTGCGCCTTGAGACCGAAAGCGGCGCCGCCCTGGGGCTCCTCTATCCGGTCACATCCGAAAAATCGCGGGCGATCCAGTTTGTCGTGGGGGTAATCACCTTCAGCCGGGTCAACGCGGAAATCCTCTTCCAGGCGCAACGCCTGCTGGTCGTCAGCACGATCGGGCTTTTGCTCCTCATTCTGCTGGTCCTGGCGGCAAGCTACCGGTGGCTCATCGGCAGGCCGCTCGGCATCATCATCCGCACGATCGACGAACTCCGGACGGGACAGTACGTCAAGAGAATCCCCCTCGCCCGCCGCGATGAATGGGGGCACCTGGCCGAACACTTCAACTCCATGGCCGCGGAGATCGAACAGGTCCTGGCAAGGAATCAGGAGCTGACGCGGTCGCTGGAGGATCGCGTCCGGGAGGCGACCAGCAGGGCGGTTGAACTCCAGAAGCAGGTCAATCAGCTCCAGCAGCTCGCCGCCCTCGGATACCTTACCGCCACGCTGGCCCACGACCTGGGGACCCCTCTCCACTCCATCGCCGGCCTGGCGAGCCTCCTTCTGGAGAGGGAGGGCTGGCCGCCGGACGTCGCCCGCAAGCTGGAGCTGATCGTGCAGCAGACCCAGCGTCTGAACTCCGTCATCCAGAATGTCCGCCGCGCGACACGCCCGCCGGACGCCCATTTCGAGACGATAGCGGTTCGAGAACTCCTGAATGAAACCCTCTCCCTTGTCGAGCCCCTCCTGCGGAAAACCGACATTGCGCTGACGGTGGAGCAAGCCGAGCGGCTCCCGGAAATCCACGCGGACCGCTACCGCATCCAGACCGCCCTGTTCAACCTGATCCAGAACGCCATGGAGTCGATGCCGGCGGGAGGCCGGATCACGGTTTCCTCCCGGGCCGACGCGGCGAGACGGGAGGTTTCCGTCACGGTTGCGGACACCGGCGGCGGCATAGAGCCGGAGCTGATGGAGAGGGTCTGCGAACCGTTCTTCAGCACGCACCAGACGGAAGGCCTGCGGGGGCTGGGACTGGCCATCGTCCAGGACATCGTCAAGATGCACGGGGGGCGCATCGAGATCAGGAGCCGGCCCGGGGAAGGAACGGAGGCCGCCCTCCACCTGCCCGCGGCGCACGAACTTTAATTCAAGGTTTTTGCAACTTTTTACGAGTTCGTTACTTATTGTTTGAGCAGACGGAAGCCGGCCGCGAACCTGTTGAAGGTCTCCAGATCCTTCTCGAAGTAGTAACTCTCCGCCGCATAATAGCGAAGCTCACTATGCTTGCATGGAAATCTCTTTTGCCAGGCCGTAACGCTGGATCTTGGTCCGCAGGGTCTTCCGGTCGATCCCCAGCCGCAGGGCGGCCCGGCTCTGGTTCCAGTCGGCGCTCTCCAGGGTCTGGAGGATCTGCCGGCGTTCCGCCGTTTCAAGAGGAGTAAGGGGGCAAGAATCCGCAAGAGCCGGCGGACGCAGCTTTTCCGGGAGGTTTTCGGGAAGGATCACGGCAAACGGGGACAAAAGCAGGGTCTGACGCAGGACGTTTTCCAGTTCGCGGACATTTCCCGGCCAATCGTAGGACATCATCAGTTCCATCGCCTCGTCGGAAATGCGCGCCGTGGGACAGCCCCATTTCTTCAGGAAGGATTCGATGAGCTGCGGGAGGTCCTCCTTGTGGGCCCGAAGCGGCGGCACATTGAGGCGGACGACGAAGCGGTAGAGGAGATCGGACCGGAACCGGCCGGATTTCGCCTCCGCGTCGATGTCCCGGTTGGCCGCCGCCACCACCCGGACGCTCACCTGCTTCGCCTCGTAACCGCCCAGCCGCCTGACCTCCCCGTTCTGCATGAAACGCAGGAGCTTCCCCTGGAGCGCCGGCGACATCTCGGTGATCTCATCGAGAAAAATGGTCCCGTGCCGGGCCGTCTCCAAAAGCCCTGCATGCAGGCGATCCGCGCCGGTGAAGGCGCCTTTCTCGTAGCCGAAGAGTTCCGATTCCAGGAGGGTCTCCGGAATGGCGCCGCAGTTGACCGCCACGAAGGGTTTGCCGCGCCGCCCGCTCAACTGGTGGAGGGAGCGGGCCGTCAGCTCCTTTCCCGTCCCGCTCTCCCCGCTGATCAGGACGCTCGCGGACGCGTCGGCCACCCGCGCGATCCGCTTGTAGAAATCCACCATCACCGCCGACGACCCGATGAACTGGGGCTCTTCCACGATCTGCTCCGGCCCCCTGGCCCGGAGCTGCCTGAGTTCCCGGACCTCGAGCACCTTCCGCACCAACGCGCGGATCGCCTCCGGCCCGAAGGGCTTGCTGATATAGTCCCAGGCCCCCAGCCGCAGGGCCTCCATCGTCGTCTCCAGCGAACCGAAGGCCGTCATCAGGATCACGGGCAGCGCCGGCCATTTTTCGTGCACCCGGCGCAGGAATTCGAGGCCGTCGATATCCGGCATCCGGATGTCCGACAGGAGCATATCGTAGCAGGCAAGGTCCTTCTTCAGGGCTTCCCGCGCGGAGTTGAAGAGATCGACTTCATAGCCGGCGCGCAGGAGCGCCTCCTGGAGAAACTCGCAGGCCACCTCGTCGTCGTCGATCACCAGAATCCGGACTCGCGCACCGTCCCTATCCAAGACCCTTCTCCGTCATGTACCGGGCCAGATCCGCCACCCGGCAGGAATAACCCCATTCGTTGTCGTACCAGGCCACGACCTTGGCCATATTGTCCCTGAGCACCTGCGTGAACTCTACATCCACGATGGAGGAGTGGGCGTCCCCCTTGAAATCCATGGAGACCAGGCCGGCCTTCTCGCAGGCCATGATCCCCTTGAGCTGTTTTTTCGCGGCATTTACAAGGACCTCCCGGAGTTCTTCGGTCGTTGTTTTGGTCCTGAGCTCGGCCGTGAAATCGACGACGGAAACCGTCGGGGTCGGCACGCGCAGCGAGTAGCCGTCGAACCGGCCGGCCAGATCCGGGATGACCAGGGCGAGGGCCTTTGCCGCGCCGGTTGTGGTGGGGATGATGTTCATCGCCGCCGCCCGGGCGCGCCGGAGGTCCTTGTGGGGCAGATCGAGGATGCGCTGGTCGTTCGTGTAGGAGTGGACCGTCGTCATCATCCCCTTCTCGATGCCGAAGGCCTTGTGGACGATCATCACCGGCGGCGCCAGACAGTTCGTCGTGCAGGAGGCGTTGGAGACGATGTGATGCTTCCGCGGCTTGTAGCTCCTGTGGTTGACCCCCATCACGACCGTCAGGTCCTCCTCCTTGGCGGGGGCGGTGATGATCACCTTCTTCGCCCCGGCCTGGAGATGGGCCGCGGCCTTGGGGCCCGTCAGGAAAAGCCCCGTGCTTTCTATGACGACATCGACCCCCTCGTCGTCCCAGGGGATGGAGGCGGGATCGCGGAACGCGAGGCTCCTGATGGACTTCCCGTCGATGACAAAACAGTCCTTCCTGACGGAGACCTCCCCCGGAAAGCGGCCGTAGTTCGTGTCGTATTTGAACAGGTGGGCGTTCGTCTCCACGTCGAAGAGATCGTTGACCGCCGCGACCTGGAGGGATTCTGGATATCGGGAAAGGACGGCCTTGAGGACCTGCCGTCCGATCCGGCCAAAGCCGTTGATGCCCAGGCGAATCATGCGGACCTCCTTATCGATATTAGTTGTCGTCGATCCTGTACTTGTGCGCCGTCATTAAATCACATTTGTTTTGGAGCGTTTTGTGCAGACGGGCGTTGTCAAGCGCAATCGCGCTGAGGTTGGCCGCCGCCTTGAGGAACTTGAGTTCCTCGGCGCGGAATTTACGGATTCTGTCCGCATAGACGCGCAGGACCCCGATCGCCTTTTTCTCCAGCATCAGCGGCACGACGAGGACGGACTTGATCCCTTCGGCCTTCGCCATCGCGCCATACTGGAAATCCCTGGCCGTCCGGGCATCCCTGAGCCAGACGGACCGGCCCTTGAGGACCTTGCGGTCGAGGCCGCTCTCCTCGATGAGGATGGGTCCCTTGCGGACATACCCCTTCGACAGCCCGCTGGCCGCCCCCAGCACCAGCTTCCTTTCCCGGGAATCGAGGAGACGGATGCTGCTCGCCTTGACACCCATGGCCTTGACGACGCACTGGACGATCTTCTCCAGGACCTTCGACGGGTCCAGAGAGGCATTGATCACCCTCGCCACGTCGTACAGGGCGACAAAATAATCGACATCCCTGCCCTTCATGCCCTCACCTCCTGTTCGCCTCTTCTTCTCATCAACCCACAAAACCCAGCAGGATGATCCCGATGCCGGCCAGCCAGCCGATCAGGGGCTTCACCTGCCGGTTCTCCTCCCGGCTGCCGTAATAGAGCGCGTAGCCGGGGACGATGGCGCATAAGAGTCCTTCCTTCGCGCTCTTTTTGAATGCCCTGACGGCGATCATATCCTGGCAGATCAGGATGATCAGAAATCCCCCCAGGACCATGGTTGTGTTCATCTCTTCTCCCAATCCTTCCACCTTCGCGAAAAGTCCGCACGCCGCTTTGCGTTTCACCCTTCGTCGTCGCGGCGCTCCCCGCCGCGGGAACGGATTATACAGGAAGGCGAATCAAATATCCAGCCATGCGCAGGAAACCGGCAAAAAATATTCTTGACAGCGATGATTATGCTGGTGTAGCAAAACATCATATATTTCGGAACTTAATTTCTCAATACGGAATTTACGACGCTGTCAACGTCTCATAAAAACAATTGACCGCTGTACAGAAAGGGGAATGGGACATGGCCACGCTTAAATATCCCGTGAAAGTAGTACTCGGCGACATCACGGTCCGCGACGGGCTCCAGCACGAAGACAGGACGATCCCCACCGCGGCCAAGCTCTGGCTCGTGGAGCAGCTTGTCCTTGCCGGTTACAGGCGGCTGGAGGTAACCAATCTGGGAAACCCGAAGGGGATGCCCCAGTTCACCGACGCGGATCAACTGCTCCAGGAGATCCGCGGCAGCAAGCTGATCAAGGACAAGCTCAAGGATGTCGTCATCACCGCCGTTACCATCAGGGAGAAGGCCGCCGAGCGGGCGTTCGACGCCAGGCAGAAAGGCTGGGGACCGGACCGCATCCTGTTCATGGTCTCGACGAGTGAATCCCACCACCGCCGCAATTCCGGCCTCTCCCTCGACGAGTACTGGCGGATGTGCGAAAAGTACATCAAGCTGGCCCATGCCAACGGGATCAAGGTCAACGGCACCGTCTCCACCATCTGGGGGTGCCCCATCGAAGGGCCGACCGAGCTGAAAAAGGCCGTGGAATTTACCAGGCGCTTCCTCGACATCGGGGCGGACGACATCGAGCATGCCGACCACGACGGGTCGGCGCCCCCCAACAAGGTTTACGAATATTTCTCCATGGTCTTGGACGCCATGCCCGATCCGAACCTGCACATCGCCCATTTCCACGTGACCCGCGGCTGGGGTCTGGCAAACGTTTTGGCCTCCCTCCAGGCGGGGATCATCCATTTCGAATCGACCCTGGGCGGCACAGGCGGCCAGCCGGCCAATTTCGTGGACGGCTGCCCGGTGGCCGGAACCGGCAAATACTACTACGCCGACCCCAACATCGTCGGCCTCGTCCCCACTGAGGACATGGTCGTGATGATGGACGAGATGGGGATCGAAACCGGAGTGGACGTGGAGCGGCTGCTGGAGATCGGCCGGATGTACGAACGCATCCTCGGGCGACGGCTCCGCTCGGAGTGCATTACCACGGGCCGCATCCCGAAGAAGCCGACGGGACGATGATTGATAAGGACTACATTAAATCCCTGGAAAAGGGATTCAGCATCATCTCGCTCCTCTCCAGGCACGGCTCGCCTCTGAAGCTGGAGGATCTGGTAAAGCTCTCCGGCATGAAAAAAACGTCCTGCTTCCGGATCCTCCAGACGCTGACCAGGGCAGGCTTCGCTGCGAGAGACACGGATACCGGCGGCTATTTCATCGGGCCGCAGATGATCTCGATCGGCCTTGCCGCCCTGGGAAGCAGAGGCGTTCGGGAACTCACCCTTCCCTTCATGAAGGAGATCTGCCGGAAGACTGGGGAAACGGTCAATCTCGCCATCCTCAGCGGCCCTGACGTAATCTTCGTGGAGCGCCTGCAATCGGCGCATATCATCGAGACAACCCTGCACATCGGCTACCGTCTTTCCGCCCATCTCTCCTCCATGGGAAAGGCAATCCTCGCGCATCTTCCGGAAGCAGAGCTGAATCTGGTCTTGAAAAAGATCCGTTTCGAGAAAAAAACGGAAACATCGATCGCCACGGTTGCGGCCCTGAAAAAAGAACTGAAAAAAGTACGCAAAGTCGGCTTTGCCGTAAACGATGAAGAATTGGAAAAAGGGCTCTTCGCGATCGCGGCGCCGCTCATCGATCACACGGGGACAGCGGTTGCCGCCATAAATATCTCCTTTCCGCTTATGCGCCATTCCCGGGAGGAGGCGATGCGGACCTTCCGTCCCATGATCGTGAATGCAAGCAGGGAGATTTCCGACCTGATGGGTTATCGCCGCAACGATGTGCCGTAAAAGTGCCACTGCTGCTTCGCGCGCGGGGACAAGGCATGCCGAACCGCCTGAAACATGAGGAATCCGATTGACACGCTTCCCCATTTCGCATATAGATCAGGCCACCGGCGGGTAACCAGTCCGGGTATGAAGACAGCGTTCAGACCAACGGACAACGGGAAAGGCAGGCACGGTCGTCGATGAAGGTCTTCAAACCGATAGTGGACGAAAAATCCAGAAAGATCTTTCTCGTTTTCTTCATTCTCTCCTGCCTGCTCCCCCTGCTGATCATGCTCTTTATCATCTACGAGTACCTCCAGCCCGTCATCGACGCCGACGGGAGCGGCCTGCTGGGAGAAAAGCTGGCCCTGGGGCTTCTCGCCATGCTCTTCTTCCCGGTCCTCAGTTTCTTCCTGATGTCCCGCAGGATCTGCGCTCTGGAGGAACTGACCAGGGAAATCCGCGCCAAATCGGCGGAGGTTACGGAAGGCAAGAAGGGATTCGCGGAACAGCAGATCGAGACCCGGGAAATTTACAGGATTCAGGAAGTCGGCGCCGCCGCAGAGGCGGGCGACGAGAACGAGATTCAAAGCCTCGTCCGGTCGTTCAACGGCATCTTCCAGACCGCCGCGGATCAACTCTCCGAGCGGGAACACCTGAAGGAACTCCTGGCCAGCCTGATCGCCCTGGCGTCCGATCTGACGGCGGAGCTGGAATCCAGCCGCCTCTTCCCGCTGATCATCAGCCGGGTGACCGAGGTCATGAACGTCGAGAGGACGAGCCTCTACATCGTCGACTGGGACAAGCAAGAGTTGTGGACCAAAGTCGCCGAAGGGATCGACCCGATCACCCTCCCCATCGGCAAGGGGATCAGCGGCCGGGTGGCCGCAACGGGAGAGGTGATCAATGTGGCCGATGCGTGGGAACTTCCCTATTTTGACCGCTCCTTCGACCTGATCAATAATTTCCGGACCCGCTCCGTTTTGTGCCTGCCCGTCAAAACCCCCGCCGGAGAGATCATCGGCGTGCTGCAGGTGATCAACAAAAAAGAGGACAGGGGTTTTGACCTCAGGGACGAGGTCTTCATGAAGAGCCTCGCCTCGCAGGTAGGCATCGCCCTGGAAAATTCATTACTGATCGATGAGATCAAGCTGTCCTTCAACAGCTCGATCAGCACCCTCTCGGCGATCGTCGACGCCCGGCACCCCCTGACCGCCGGCCACTCCGAACGGGTCACGGAATATTCCCAACTGATCGCCAGGGAGATGAATCTCGGCAGGAACGAGACCGAAGCGCTCCGGTTGGCGGCGATGCTCCACGACATCGGCAAGATCGGGATCCGCGACGCCGTTCTGCTCAAAGATGGTCTCTTCACTCCCGAGGAACGCCGGGAGATGAATACCCATCCGGTCAAGACCAGGATCATCCTGGAAAAATTCCATTTCCCCCGGAGTCTCCGGTCCGTTCCCGAGGTCGCCTGCCGCCACCACGAAAAGATCGACGGCAGCGGTTACCCGGACGGCCTCGCCGGCGATCAGTTCGCGCTCGGTTCCAAGATCATCGCCGTGGCGGATGTGTTCGACGCCCTGACCTCCCCGCGGGAATACCCCAAGTACGACGGGGACAAGACGATGGGACGGGGCGCCATGCCTCTGATGCAGGCCATCTCGATCATCCAGAAGGAAGCGGGAAGCCAGTTCGCGCCGGAGGTCGTAAACGCCTTCCTGCGCTGCGTCCCCCAGGCCCTTCGTCTCTACCGCGGCGGCCATTTTGCACCGGAATACGTGGATGAAGCGATCCGCCGTCTGGCGCCTGAATATCTCCATAGCACCGTCTTGCCTACCCCGGCGGCGGGCATTCTGGATGCTGCTCAGGAGCGGCAGCGATCCGCACCGGAGGGAAAAAAATGAGAGCAAAACGCGCGATAATTTTATGCTGGATCCTTTTGGCCGTCTGCCTGTCGCCGCTGCCGGCAGCGGCCAAAAACCTGAAACTCGCCGTCCACTCGGCCATCCTTATGGACATGACGACCGGACGGGTCCTCTTTTCCCAGAACGCGAACGCCCCGATCCAGCCGGCCTCCATCGCGAAGGTCCTTACCCTCTACCTCGCCGACGAGGCGATCCGGGACGGCCGCGCCCGGCCGGCGGATACGGTAAAGATCAGCAGGAGGGCGCAGCGGACCGGCGGTTCGAAGATGTTCATCGAGGCGGGAAGCGAGATCATGCTGGAGGAGCTGCTCAAGGGGGTGGCCGTCGTCTCGGCCAACGACGCCTCCGTTGCCGTCGCCGAACACATCGCGGGCAGCGTGGAAAGATTCGTGGCGCTTATGAACCGGACGGCCCGGGCGCTCGGCATGACCCGCAGTTCATTCAGGAACCCGAACGGGCTGCCCGCCAGGGGGCAGGTCACTACGGCGAAGGACATGCTGATCCTGGCCCGCGAATATCTCCAGCGCTTTCCGGAGGCGCTGGACCTCCACTCCCAGCAGTACTATACCTACCGCGAAATCACCCATCACAACCGCAACGTCCTGCTGGCGCGCTACCCCAACGCGGACGGCATCAAGACCGGCTGGGTCCGCAAGGCGGGATATCACATCGTCGCCACGGCCAAGCGCGGAAACACCCGCCTGATCGCAGTCGTCATGGGCGCCAAGACCGCGGCAATCCGCGCGCGGGAGACGGAAAAGCTGCTCGACGAAGGCTTCCGATTAATCGAGGAAGTTGTCCGGCGGGATGCCGAAGAGTCTCTTGAGGATCTCGTCGAAATACTCGGGTAGGTACCGATTCCAGAGCTTGATCGGCAGTTCGCCGAACTCCTTCCCCGGCGAGGCGGGGAAGATGAAAAGATACTCCATCAGGTACTGGATGTTCCTGGCCAGCGGCCCCCGGTACTGCTGGAAGAGCCTCTGCTCGATGATCCTGTCCTCGTGGATGCAGCGGCCGATCTCGCTCTCCAGCATCTCCTGATAGGTGGAGAGGATGATCTCCAGCAGGACATCCTCCTCCCCCGAGCGGACGAATTCGGCAAAGGACCTGTCGGCATCCTCCGGGGCGAACCCCCTTGCCTGCATGACGCCCAGGGCCTTCCGGCCGAGGGGGCGGGCCAGGATCTCTTCCCGGGACGGCCGGAAACGAACGAGCAGATTGACGGCGTTGTACCGCCCGATGTGCAACTCCTCTTCGAGGACCTCGCAGTTCGGGAGCCGCTCGAAGAGCTCCTTGAGCCTCTGCTGCTCGGATTCCTCGAGGATCACCTTTACGCCGGCGACGTCGTTGATCGCCGGTCCCTCCTGCTCGCCCGCGAGAGGTCTCCTTTCGCGCAGATCGTTCAGGAGCCTGTTCTCCGCCCAGAGAAACTCATCCGTCATGACTTCGGGAGGCGTATAAAGCTGCTCCCGCGGGATGTTCAGCCGGTTGGCCCTTTCATCCGCCAGTGTCTCGGCATGCATCTTGATGGAGGCAAAGACCCTGTCGATGATCCGCCGAGCCGTCTTTTCCGCCAGACGGCGGACCCGCTTGATCCGGCTCGATCCTACGTATTCCAGAGCGCCGTCGCGGCGGCTGAAGTAGAGGGTCCCGTGAAACGGCGTTTCCCGGTAGTAGCGGCCCGGGTTCTGCCGGTAATTCCGGATCATCTCTTCGATGCGCGCATTGCGGCGGGGTAGCTGCTCGACAATCGCATCCTTCAGCTCGCCCTTGCGCTGGGCGGGACGGGACAGAAGCTCGCCGCCGTGGAGCTCGCGGAAGATAAGACCGGCAAACTGTTCCAGATAGCGGGATACGTAAACGCGGTTGAAATGGACCAGCCGCGCAATCAGTTCGGAATCCGACGGGCGCGCCTGATCATACATCCAGCGGAGGATGATGTCGTTGAGCTCTTCCCGGTGCAAAAAACTGTTGATCGTAATCATGAGATCCTCTAAAACTGCCGCAAATACCTCTCACCCTCGCCTCTACCCTTCCCCCTCAAGGGGGAGGGAAGGGAGGGGTAATTTTTATCCGTCCTTTGTTATGGAAACCGTCATGAGTATTTCATAACGGAAAGGAGACGCCGTGTAAAGAAAAAACGGGGGTCATTTTGCCCCCCGGCCTTTGCGGAATTCGACTCCGAGCATCCTTTCAAAGACGCGGATCAGGCCGCCCTTGCTCAGATCGCCGAACCCTTCGGCGATCGCCATCTGAAAAGTCAGAGTGGCGGCGTTGACCAGGGGCAGCGGGATGTTCCTGCGCGCGGAGATCTCGGCGGCGCTGACCATGTCCTTGTAAGCGCTTTTCACCGGATACCCTTCCCCGAACCTGTTCTCCAGCGTGAGCGGGACAAAGTATTCCGCGGCGAAACTGCGCCCAGTCCCTGTCGTGACGACCCGGGCGACCCTCTCCGGATCGAGGCCGAGCTTGACGGCCATGGGAAGCACCTCGGCCAGGCCGGCGGCGCTGATATTGTAGAGGAGCTGATTGATCAGTTTTGCAAGCTGCCCGCTGCCGACCGCCCCCATATGGACAATCTCCTTGCCGATGGCCTCCAGCGCGGGCCGCACCTTCTGGAAGAGACCCTCGTCTCCGCCAAACATCACCGTCAGCGTCCCCTCCCTGGCCCGCGTCTCCATCCCGGAAACAGGCGCATCCGCGAAAAAGACCCCTTGTTCCGCAAGCCGGCGGTGGATCTCCAGGGTGGGCAGATAGCTGATGGTGCTCAGGTCGATGACGGCAAGTCCCGGCTTCGCCCCCCCGGCGACGCCGTTTTCACCGAAAACAACCTTCTCCACCACGGAAGTGTCCGGAAGGCTCAAGAAGAGCCAGTCGACCCGAGCGGCCATTTCCGCCGGCGATTTCGCCGGGGTTGCTCCCTGTCCTTCGAGAAATGAAACCGCCTCGGAATTGATATCATAGACGCAGGTTGGAAATCCCGCCTTCAACAGATTCAACGCCATCCACTTCCCCATCGCCCCGAGGCCGATAAAACCTATTTTCTCTCTCATGTCCCTCTCCTTATCACCTGAAAATGCCTTTCACCCTTACCCAGACCCTCCAGCAAGGGCGCGGTCAGGAGACCCGCGCGCGGAGGGAACATGATTTTCAAAGGTCTCCATCCCTCATGCGGGTTTTCATTACACGCAAAGCGTCCTTTGCGCAATTGAATTCAGGCCGGCTTCGTAAAAAGGCCCCCTGCTTTCGCCGGGGCAGGCTGCGGCAAGGCGCGCGAACCCTGAGGAGCGAGGCGTACTGTTGCCTACTCCGCAACGACGAAGGGTGAAGCTTTAGCGCAGCATCCGGGCTTTATACGAAGCCGCCTTATTTGTCTTGACAATCCCCGGGAATCCTGTTAGCAAATTTCTGCATAAGGTCTCAGAAAATTGAGGGTTTACGGGACAATCGCCCCTTGCACGACGGAGATTCATGGACCTGCAAACGGAAGTGTTGATCATCGGCGGCGGCGCGACCGGCGCCGGCATCGCCCGCGACCTTTCCCTGCGCGGGATTCCCTGCCTGCTCGTCGAAAAAGGGGATTTCACCTCCGGCGCCTCCGGGCGGAACCAGGGACTCCTCCACAGCGGGGCGCGCTACGCTGTCAGCGATCCCGAAGCGGCCCGGGAGTGCATCGCCGAAAACCTGATCCTCCGGAGGATCGCCCCCCACTGCATCGAACCAACCGGCGGGCTGTTCGTCTCCCTTCCCGAGGACGGACACGAGTACCGGGCGACCTTCATCCGGGCGTGCGAGGCGGCGGGAATAGAAAACCTGCCCCTCTCCCCCCGGGAGGCCCTGTCGATGGAGCCCGGGATCAACCCCGCGCTCATCGGCGCGGTCCAGGTCCCCGACGGGGCGGTCGATCCCTTTACGCTCGTCGTGGAAAATGCCCGGGATGCAGAATCACGCGGGGCGCGATTTCTTCTCCACACGGAGGTCGTCGGCCTGATCCGCGCCGGAGACCGAATCGCGGGGGCGCGCCTGAAGGACCGGATCACCGGCGATGAATACGCGGTTTCCGCGCCGTGGACAATCAACGCCACGGGCGCCTGGGCGAACCGGGTTTTGGCCCTTGCGGGCCCCCGGATCGAGCTTGCCCTCTCCAAGGGTTCGATGCTGATCACCAACACCCGCCTGAGCGGGCGGGTCATCAACCGCTGCCGCCCCCCCGCGAGCGGCGACATCATCGTCCCCAACGACACCGTCTCCATCCTCGGCACCACTTCCCTGCGGTCGGAGGACCTGGAACATTACGACGTCAGCCCCGAGGAGATCTCCTTCCTCGTCGCGGAGCTTTCCCGGATGATCCCCGCCGTCCGGGAGGAGCGCTTCATCCGGGCCTACGCCGGCGTGCGCCCTCTTGTTCAGTCAGGGGAAACCTGCGATGATCGGGGGATCAGCCGCGGGTTCGCCCTGATCGATCACGCGGGCTGCGACGGCCTGGCGGGGCTTGTCACCATCACCGGCGGGAAACTCGTCACCTACCGCCTGATGGCGGAAAAGACGGCCGATTTCATCTGCGAGCGGATGGGCATGCACGTGCCCTGCCTGACCCGGACGCAGCCCCTGCCCGGCGCAGGCCTGAGCCATGCCCTGAAGGACCGCCTTGCCCGCTTAAGAAGGCATGCCCCGGCGACCAGGGGCGAAATCCTCTGCGACTGTGAACTCGTCCCCCGGGAGGCGGTGGACGCGATCCTGCGGGAGGGAAAGGTGCGGGACCTCCAGGACATCCTCCACCGGACCCGACTCGCCAAGGGGACCTGCCAGGGGGGCTTCTGCGTCTACCGTCTGTTAGGGGTGCTCAACGAACTGCGCAGGGGGGAGAAAAGCGGCGGGTCAAACCGCGTCCTGAAGGCCTTCCTCGAGGAGCGGTGGAAGGGGATCCGCCCCGTCCTCTGGGGGATCTCCCTGAAGGAAGAGGAGCTCATCGAGTCCATCTACAAGGGGCTGTTCAACCTCAAACCGGAAGAAATCCCGCTGCCGGACGGAGGTGGGGCGTGAAGCGCTGGGACCTGATCGTCGTCGGGATGGGGCTCGCGGGGCTGACGGCCGCCCGCACTGCGGCCGGGATGGGCGCGAAGGTCCTGATTATTGGCCGGGGGATGGGTTCCGTCGCCCTTTTCGGGAACTCTGTGGACGTCCTGGGCGAGGTTAAGCCCGGAACCGATATGGCAGAAAGTATCGGGGCGTGGATCGCGGCCCGTCCGGAGCACCCCTACGCCCGGACCGGCTGGAAAGTGATCGCGGCGGCCCTTGACGAATTCCGCGCCCTCTTCCCGCCGCCCTACAGCTTCGAAACCGCGGGCGCCGGAAACAGCCTCGTCCCGACGGGCGCGGGAACGCTCCGCCCCACCTACCTCCTGCCAGCCACGATGGCCGCGGGCGCCGCCATGACAAGGGAAGAGACCCTGATCGTCGGCCTCCGGGGATTCAAGGATTTCCAGGGCGACACCGTCTCGCTCCATCTGGGTTGCCGGGGAACCGCCGTCTCGCTCCCGCGGTACGGCCTGGAGGGCTTGACCGCCCAGGGCATCGCCAGGCTTATGGATGAGGAATCCTTCCGCGACGGCCTCGGCGAGGCGATCCGCGGCCAAATGGCGGGGGAGAGGTTCATCGGCCTCCCCGCCGTCCTGGGCCTCAAGGACCCGGCCGGCGCGCTGAAGGGCCTGGAGGCCCTCACCGGGGCGAGGGTCTTCGAGATCCCGATGCTGCCGCCCTCGATCCCGGGCGTCCGGATCTTCCACCGCTTCCGGGAGGACCTGATCGCACGGGGCGCGACCTTTCTGATGGGGAATCCCGCGACCGGCGTTTCCATCAAAGACGGGCGCTGCGAGGGGATCGCCGTCCACAACCCGCCGCTTAAGACCGAATACCGGGCGGATCAGTACATACTTGCCGCCGGGCGATTCCTGGGCGGGGGGCTCCAAGCGGACATGGAGAGGATAGCAGAGCCGCTGTTCGACCTCCCCGTCTTCCAGCCGGGAGAGCGCGGGGAGTGGTTCGGGGAGCGGTTCTTCCAGCCCGAGGCGCATCCGATCCACTCCGCGGGGATCGTTACCGACGCAGATCTCCGCCCGGTCGACGAAAGGGGAAAGGTCGTCCTTGCGAACGTCCGGGCGGCGGGGACCATCCTGGCCCATCACCAGGCCGTCGAGGAGAAGGCGCGGGAGGGGATCGCCATCGCCACCGGTTACCTGGCGGCAAAGAGGGCGCTTACGCAATGACGCAGGAAAATGACAAAAGAATTTTCCCCCGGACCTTCCCGGACGTCTGCGTCCGCTGCGCCACCTGCATGGCCGCCTGTCCCGTTTCCCGCGTGACGCCGCGCTTCCCGGGTCCCAAGCAGGCCGGGCCGGGCGCGCAGCGGTTCCGCTCCGCCGCCGAGGCCTCCGTGGACGACTGGATCGAACTCTGCACGTCCTGCCGGCTCTGCGACACGGTCTGCCCGGCCGGCGTCCCCATCTCCGATCTCAACCTGGCAGCGAAGGCAAAATTCCTCGACGAGCGGGGAAGGACCCTGCGGGACTGGTTTTTGGTCCGGAGCGACCTGTTCGGCGAGCTGGCCTCGCGTTATGCAGGCAAGGTCAATCGCCTGCTTGAGAACCGGGTTTTCCGCCGGCTTTTAGACGCCCTGTTCGGAATCGACCGGCGCCGGGACCTGCCCGCCTACGAGACCCCCACCTTCCGGGAGTGGTTCGGCGCAAGGCCGGCGACGGAGGACGGCAGGCCGAGGATCGGTTATTTCCACGGCTGCTTTACGAACACGAACGAAACTGACGTGGGAAAGGCCGCCGTGGCGCTCTTAGAGGCGCACGGCTTCTCGGTCGTCGTCCCGCCCCAGCGCTGCTGCGGCATCCCCCGCCTCGGCGTCGGCGATCTCCGCGGGGCGAGGGAGATGGGAAAGAGGAACATCGGCCTGCTCCTCCCGACGGTCCGGGAGGGGACGGACATCGTCTTTACCTCGACGAGCTGCGGCCTGATGCTCCGCCACGAATACGGCCGCCTCCTGGAGCTCCCCGGCGCGGGGGAGATCGCCGAGCGGCTCTTCGACCTCTGCGATTTTCTCCTGGGCCTGCATCGGGAGGGAAAAGCGGCCGCGCGTTTCAGGCCGCTCCCGATGAAGGCGGCATATTTCGCGCCCTGCCACCTCAGGCCGCTGGGAATCGGCCTGCCGGCCCTGGAACTGTTGCGCCTGGTCCCCGATCTCGACGTCCGCCTCGTGGAGACGGAATGCTGCGGCCTGGCGGGGCTCTACGGCTTCCGGAAGGAGAAGTACGACATCGCCGAGGAGATCGGCAGGGACCTGGCGGCCGAGATCGCCCGGATGAAGCCCGAACTCGTTCTCACCGAGTGCGAGGGCTGCCGGATGCAGCTCCGCCGCCTGACGGGGCTAACGGTCCTCCACCCCGTCCAGCTCCTCCGGAATGTCTTGGAAGATCACGGCGATTTCCCTCGAGCGGAGGAACTACCGATCCCGCAACTCGACCTCCAACCCCCTGGAACGCATCCGCTCCAGTAAAGTCGCGGCGTCTTCGGTGTTGACGTGGAGGATGAATTCATGCTGCCCGCCTCTCCGGCTGCTCATGTAGGCGGCGTTGAGCACCTCCAGTTTCAGGTCCATCGCGCATTGGAGCGCCTGGACGATCTGGGAGAGATCGGAACATTGGCGCACGATCAGCCGCGACCCCTTCTCGCCGATCCCCAGGATCGGGTTCAGGAGAAGATAGAAGAAATCGTTGGTGGTGAGGATCCCCACCACATGGCCGTCCTCCACCACCGGCAGGCAGCCCACCTGCTTCTCCTGGGCGAGGCGCACGGCGCCCTCCACCGTCATCTCGGGATTGACGACGGTGACTTCCTTATTCATGATCTCCGCCACGGTCAGCTTGGAGAAAAGATAGTGTATCTCGTGGAGGCTCAGGCTCGTCGCCATGGAGGGCGAGGAGCGGAGCACCCGGTCCTTGGTGACGATTCCCAGAAGCTTTCCTCCGTCGACCACCGGAAGCCGTTCGATCTTCCGATCCTTCATGATCTTGGCCGCCTCCAGCACCGGCATGGTGCCGGGGATGGTCAAGACCGGACTCGTCATGATGTGTTTTACGCGCATGGGATCCTCCTGTCATACGGTTAAAGGTTTCCGCTCCGAAAAGAACCCGCTTCCATGTGCCTCAATAAGACATTGTTTTTTCTGATTGCAAATGTATGAAGAATGAACCCGTGTGTCAAGAGAAGTTTGCCATAAAATTGAGCCTGCCGATTCAACCCAAATTTGTCGGGACGACCCCGTAGCGGCACAAATTTGTTCCGCCCACGCTTCCCTTCTTGAAACACCCTTCTAATAAAATAAACCAATTAAACCGGTTAGTTAATTACCAGAACCCGGGCTGGCATCATCCTTGCTCCTGATACGGCAAACAGGATCACGCCGGCGGGCGCCGCCCCGCGCAGTCGGAAGCGGCAGCCGCTCTCCGCCGGGAGGATCACTAAACGATTTCTGTACAGGAGGCATCATCATGAACACGGGAGATACGGCATGGGTCCTCATCTCATCGGCCCTGGTCCTGGGGATGACCATCCCCGGCCTCGCCTTCTTTTACGGCGGCCTGGTGCGGAGGAAGAACGTTCTGTCGATTCTAATGCAATGTTTCATCATCGTCTGCGTCATCAGCCTGCAGTGGATCCTCTTCGGGTACTCGCTCTCCTTCGGCCCGGACACGGGCTGGGGGATAATCGGCAGCCTGAAGTGGGCGGGGCTCGATTTCGTCGGCGGCCAGCCCAACGCCGACTACGCGGCGACGATCCCCCATCAGGTCTTCATGATCTTCCAGGCGATGTTCGCGATCATCACGCCGGCCCTGATCATCGGCGCCTTCGCGGAACGGATGAAGTTCTCCGCCTTTCTGCTCTTCACCGTCCTGTGGGCCACCCTGGTGTACGACCCCCTGGCCCACTGGGTCTGGGGGATGGGCGGATGGCTCAGGAACCTCGGGGCGCTGGATTTCGCCGGGGGGATTGTCGTCCACGTGAGTTCCGGCATCTCGGCCCTGACCCTGGCGATCCTCCTGGGGAAACGGTGCGGCTACGCCAAGCAACCCTTCCGGCCGCACAACCTTCCCTTCACGGTCCTCGGCGCGGCGCTGCTGTGGTTCGGCTGGTTCGGCTTCAACGCGGGGAGCGCCCTGGGGGCGAACGAACTGGCCGCCAACGCCTTCGTGACGACGCACATCGCGGCGGCCGCGGCAGGTCTTGCCTGGGTGCTGATCGAATGGTATCACCACGGAGCGCCCACCATCCTCGGCGTGGCGACGGGAGTGGTGGCGGGTCTGGTCGCCATCACCCCGGCCTGCGGCTTCGTCAATCCGCTGAACGCCGTTTTCATCGGGATAATCGTCGCCCTGCTGTGTTACATCGCCGTGGTCGTTATCAAATCCCGGCTCGGCTATGACGACTCGCTGGACGCCTTCGGGGTTCACGGGGTGGGCGGCATCTGGGGAACCCTGGCGACGGGGCTCTTCGCGGAAAAGGCGGTCAACGCCGCCGGGGCGGACGGGCTGCTGTTCGGGAATCCCAAACTGTTCCTGGTTCAGGTGCTGCTGGTCGTCGTCGTGCCGCTGTTCGCCGCGGGTATGACCTGGATGATCTTCAAGGCCGTCGACGCCCTCGTCGGGATGAGGGTGGAAAAGAAGGATGAGATCGTCGGTCTCGATCTGACCCAACAGAGCGAGTCGGCCTACACCGTCGTGGAATGACGGAACCGCCGGGATAAGCCAATATATGAATCAGGAGGAAAGGACCATGAAATTCATCGTTGCAATCATCCAGCCGCACAAGTTAGAGGAAGTCAAACAGGAACTCGAGGCGGTGGACGTGAATCTGATGACCGTCTCCAACGTCCTCGGGCAGGGAAGACAGAAGGGGTACACCGAGATCTACCGGGGGGCGAAGGAGGTCGGCGGCTTGCTTAAAAAGGTACGGCTCGACATCGCCGTGAACGAGGAGTTCGTCGAGCCGACCATCGCCGCGATAAACAAGGGCGCCCGGACCGGGAAGGGCGAGGTGGGGGACGGGAAGATCTTCGTCCTGGAACTCGCCGACTGCATTAGGATCAGCTCCGGCGAACGGGGCGGGACCGCCATCGGCTGACCGGCGCCGCCCCACCCAAAGTCCGTGCGAAAAATCAAATCCCGCTCAGACGTTGAAGCGGAAGTTGATGATATCACCGTCCCTGACGACGTACTCCTTGCCCTCGAGGCGGAGTTTCCCGGCCGCCTTGGCGCCGGCTTGAGTCCCGCCGCAGGCGATGAACTCCTCGAAGCCGATCACCTCGGCCTTGATGAACCCCCGCTCGAAGTCGTTGTGGATGGTCCCCGCGGCCCGGGGCGCCTTCGTGCCCTGCGGGATGATCCAGGCCTTGACCTCGTCCTCGCCGACGGTGAAGAAGGCGATCCGCCCCAAAAGGGCAAAGGATTCGCGGATGACCCGACCGAAGGCCGCCTCGGCGATCCCCAGCGAAGTAAGGAATTCCCGGCGCTCTTCCGGCGGGAGGGCCAGCAGCTCCGCCTCGATGGCGCAGCAGATCCCGAGGGCGGGGACCGAGAGGCCCGCCGCCCGGATGAATTCACCGGCGAGGGCCGGGTTGTCTTCCGGGGTATTGACGACGACCAGCTCCGGCCGGATCGTCCAGAAGGAGAAGCTCCTGAGGCCGTGGCGTTCCTCCCCGGCAAGCGCCAGTTCCCGGAGGGGCTTCCCCGCTTCGAGCTGTTCCTTCAGGCGCGGCAGGACATGGATATGGAGGAGGTCCTGGGGGGTCATCGGCTTCTTCGCCATCTTCGCGAGACGCTCCAGGCGGTTCTCGACGATCAGCAGATCGGCCAGGATCAGCTCGTCCGCGAGCCGCCGGCAGCGGCCCACGATCTCGGGAACGCCGGAGGCGGTAAAGGCGTCGACGACATGGAGGAGACCGTCGGCGCCGGCGAGGCTCTGGCGGACGGCGTCCCAGGCCTTCTCCCCCACCGCGTTCACATCGCTGAAGGGGACCTTGGCGGGCGAGACCTTCGCGGGTTTGAAAATCTCCACGAGGCGGTCGAAGCGGGCGTCCGGAACGGAGGCCAGGCCGCGAACGCAAGTTTCTGCGTGCATCTCCCGGCTCTTGACGCCGGTCATGATCTCGAACAGGGTGCTCTTCCCGCTCTGGGGAAGCCCGATGATCCCGATTTCCATAATCTAACTCAGGCGAAGGCCTTCTCGATCCGGGCGAGCGCCTCGTCCAGGCGGGCGTCGGGAACGGTGAGCGAGATCCGGATGAACCCTTCGCCGTATTGGCCGTAGGCGGTACCCGCCGCGACGACCACGGCCGCCTTCTCGAACAGCAGGTTCGTGAACTCCAGCGACCCCATCCCCTTGGGCGTCGGGACCCAGAGGTAAAAGGTCCCCTTCGGCGGGTTGAAGGCGATCCCGATCCTTTTCAGCGTCCCGAGGATCTTCTCCCGGCGGCGGGCGTAGATTGCGAGCATTTTTTCGATGTTCGCCGTCTCGTTGCGGAGCGCCTGGATCCCCGCAAACTGGATCGCGTTGAAGATCCCGGAGTCGGTGTTCTCCTTCACCTTGCTGATCGCCGCGATCAGCTCCTGGTTTCCGAGGGCCATGCCGATCCGCCAGCCCGTCATGTTGTAGGGCTTCGAGAGCGAGTTGAGCTCGATCCCCACCTCCTTCGCCCCGTCGGCGGCGAGGAAGCTCAGGCGTTCCTGGCCGTCGAAGACGACCTCGCTGTAGGGGTTGTCGTAGCAGACGGCGATTGTGTTTTTCTTCGCGAAGGCGACGAGGCGGTCGAAGAACTCCCGCGTGGCGCAGGCGCCAGTCGGGTTGTTCGGGTAGTTCAGGAACATCGCCGTGGCCTTCTCCACGATCTCCTCCGGGATCCCCTCGAAGACGGGAAGGAAGCCGTTCTCCGGCAGGATCGGGACGTTGTACGGTATCCCTCCGCCCATCAGGATGCTCGCCCGGTAGGCGGGATAGCCGGGGTCGGTCATCAGGACGACGTCGCCGGGGTTGACCCGGGCCATGACGAAGTGGTGGCAGCCCTCCTTGGAGCCGATGAGACCCAGGATCTCCGTCGCGGGATCGAGCGTCACGCCGTAGCGCGTCTCGTACCAGCGGGCGACCTCCCGGCGGAAGGCAAGCATCCCCTTCTCCTCGTCGGTCGGGTAGCGGTGGTTCTCCGGGTCATGCGCCGTCCGGCAGAGTTCCTCGATGATCGAGCCGGGGGTAGGCTCGACCGGGTCTCCGATCGCAAGGCTGATTACGTCCACGCCGTCGGCCCTGGCCCTGGCGATCTTCTTCCTCAGCTCCATGAACAGGTAGGGCGGGATCTTCGTCAAACGGTCGGCAATCTGCACTCAACTTCTCCTTTCCATTCTTATTACCCCGGCAATCAAACATATGAAATGTCATGCCGGACTTGATCCGGCATCCAGTCCTGTTATGGATTCCCGCTTCCGCGGGAATGACGATTTTAACGTATATTGTTGCAGGAGCAATAAAGCTTCAGATGCTCTTCCAGGCCTCGTCCCAGAGCGAGCCCTGATAAATCACTTTGACCTTTCCTTCAAGATAAACTTTTCCGAAGCCTTCCTCCGTTTGTTCGAAATGGATCCGGAGGGTCTCGCCGCTCTGCACCCGGACATCGACCGGGGATTCCACCAGTCCCTTGCCGGCGGCGATCAGGGCCGCGGCGACCGAGCCGGTCCCGCAGGCCAGGGTCTCGTCCTCGACGCCGCGCTCGTAGGTGCGGACGCGGAGCGTATGCATGTCGGCTACGGCTACGAAATTGGCGTTCGTCCCGGCGGGCCTGTAGCGTTCGTGGTAACGGATCGCCCGGCCGGTCCCGAAGACGTCGAACTCCTCCGGAGCGCGGACGAAATGGACGACGTGGGGGACCCCCGTGTTGATGCTGTGGACTAAAAGCGTCTCGTTGTTGATCCCGATCCGGTCGTCCAGGACAGGGGCGCTCGGATCGGTCAACCGGAGCTTCACGATATCCCCCCGGACCTCGGCGTCGATGATCCCGGCGACCGTCTCGAAAGACATCTTATCCCCGGCGATCCCATTCAGGAAGGCGAAGCGGGCCGCGCATCGGCCGCCGTTTCCGCACATCTCCACCTCGGAGCCGTCGGCGTTGAAGAACCGCCACTTGAAATCGACCCGGTCTGAATGCTCGACGATGATCAGACCGTCCGCCCCCACCGAGACCTTCCGCGCGCAGACCTTCCTCACAAATCCGACGACATCCCCCACATTGAGCGATCCGTCGCGGTTGTCGATCAGGATGAAGTCGTTGCCGCTCCCGCTCATCTTGAAAAATTCGATCATGACCGTCTCCTTAATTTCAGGCGGATTTTGCCATGAAGCGGCTCAGAATGCCAACATTTTTTCCCGGCGATATTTCATCCTTGCCACCCTCACCCTGACCCTCCCCCGTCAAGAGGGAGGAAAGGGGGGAGGAGGAAAGGGGGGACAGCTCCCGATTTTTCTTGGCCACCGCCACATAATCGAAGCAGGGCGCTCAGGGTCACGCCGTGCGGAGTGTGATATTCCCCGCCCACCGGATAGGCCATCGCGTGGACCAGGCTGGTTCCGGAGTTGTTGAGAGAAAAATCGGGAGAGAAACAAAAAGGGGAAACGGCCGTGCTGCCGGCCATTCCTCCCTGGGGCTGTTCTCCCACCCCGAAGGTCCCGGGGCGGGGGCGTTTGCTACTGCGTTAACGCGTCAACCGGCGATCCGCCTGTTTCCTCTTATCCTGCGGATCACCGCCAGGCCCGCCGTCAGGATCCCAATCAGCAGGAGCAGGATCAGGACCTTCTGGAAGGGCGTCGCATGGAGCGCCACGTAGGCGATCCCCACGACCGGCGCCAGACCCAGCCTCACGACCGCCCGGAGGCCGTCGTTCTTCGCGATGAAGTCCGCCAGGGCCGGGGAATGGCGGCAGTAGAAGCCGACAAAGGCGCGGCCCCAGTCGTAGGTGAGCAGGTGCGCATCCCGGAAGTTCCTAAGGATCTCGACATGCTTCTCAAAGAAGGACCCGTAGGCCGCCGTGGCGATGAAGCAGCCGCCGCCGGAGCCGCTCCCGCTGCTGCTTGCAACGCTGCCGCCATCACTGCCGTTAGAGGCGGATGTGACAGTTATGCCCCCGGCCACTAGCGTCGTCGGGAGGACCGGGAAAACAGCGCCTGCGACGCCGCCCATTCCAACAAGGGCGGGGAAGGCGGTGTCGGTGCTGTAGCCGGCCGCAGGATTATTGATGATGCTGCGGAAGATCCGGATGGGGTAAGTGACTCCGCCGACCGCCGTATTCTTGATCTGGAACCGGGCCGCAAACAGCGTTGTGCCCGTCAGAGGCTCCGCAGAGGCGCCGGAGACGAGGATCATCCCCATTGGATTGTTGCCGCCATCTTTCACGTCGTTGAACTGGTAGAAGAGTGTTGCGTTGGCCGCGGTCGTATATGTACGATCCGCATAGGGCGCCTCTTTCCTGTAAGGGTTGTAATATTGAACATTGTCAAAGATCGGCGCATCGGCCTTGAACGTTTCCGGGTCCTTGACCGTCCAGCCTGAGTTCGCCTGTGCTAGATCGAGGAAGGTTAAAACGGTCGGGTCATAGGTGATTGTGAAGGAGATGCCGCCCACCCCCGACGGGTCGTCGATCGTGACGGGGACCAGAACATCGGCCCCCGTATTGCCGCTGGCCGTGCCGACGGTCAGTGTCCGGGCGGCGGCGTTCGCCGAAACCGAGCCGGCCGCCAGAATCAGGACCGCCAAGACAAGCATGGCTTGGATGCTAATTCTAAATGCCTGCATGGTGAAACAGCTCCTGTTGCAAACGTTCAGCGTCTTTAGAAAATCGCTGCCGCCTATGAGTTATAATAAGTCCCTCCCGGCGGAAAAGTCAAAGAGCTTTTCAACCGGTCCCGGTCTCAATTGCCGACAGGTTTGCCCCAGAAAAATGCAAGCAATTTTCATGGGTGCAGGCACGATTCACCGCCGGTGTGCGAACTTCCTACATCTGCATCTTGCTTCCCTTGCCTCTTCGCGCCCATACAATTCTCTTGCAACCGGCTGAAGCTTGATTTAAGGATTAATTTATCCGGTAATGGCTTTGAATTTCTTCCTTTCATGATAGGACGCGGGAGGGTCGCTCCGGGCTGAGGTTTACGGAATGGAAATCGGAAGGAGAACGGGGAGGGGAATGGTCGCCAAACGGCACATTATTGCGAGCATGGTTCTCTCCCTCGCAGTGTGCGGGTGGCTGCTGAGCTCAGACAATCCCGTTGCAGCGGGCGACATGAACGCGATCCCGGGAAAGGCGGCCGGGGAGAGCCGCATTTGGGTTTCCTTCGAAAACGGTCTTCTTTCCCTGACCGCCCGGGAGGCGGAGATCGGCGCGGTCCTTCGGGCCGTCGCGGAGAAGGCGGGAATCGGCCTGACAGTCGGCAAAGGCGTTACCGGGACGATCAGCCTGGCCTTTGAAAGGGTTCCCCCGGAGGAAGCGCTGCGGCGTCTCTGTGAGAACCGGGCCATCGTCTACGAGTGCGCTGATAAGACAAAAACCTGCCGGGTCGTCCGCGCCGGCGCCTTCGCATCAACCACGGGGAAAGGGGCGCTGAAAACGGCTGCGGCGCCCCGATCTTCCGGCGGATCTTCAGGCGGAACAACAAGGGAGAAGACGGAAGCCGGAGGGGGTGAACGTCTCCACGACAGCCAGGGGAGGCGCCTTTACAAACCCCGCGAGCTTCTCGTCAGGTTCCGTCCCGAGGCCACAGCACTCCAGATCGAAGCACTTCACCGCGCCCTGGGGAGCTCCGTCCTCAAAGCGCTCGGCCATCTGAAACTCCACCGCGTCCGGCTGCGCGAGGGACTGTCGGAGACGGAGGGGGAGACCCTCTACGCCGCCGCGAAAATCGTCGCCGCGGTCGAACGCCATGCCCTTCGGTATCCCCTGCTGACGCCAAAAGATCCCTATTATAGTCAACAGTGGAACATGACGAAAATCAGCATGCCCAAGGCGTGGGAGATCACCCAGGGACGGGGAGAGATCGTCATCGGCGTCATCGACTCGGGCGTCGACACGCGCCACCCCGACCTCGCTGCCAACATCTGGAACAATCCCGCCGAGATTCCGGACAACGGGATCGACGACGACCACAATGGGTATATCGACGATGTCCGCGGCTGGGATTTCACGGGGCTCAATGGCGACAACAATCCAATCGATTCGTACAACCCCTCTTATCCCGATAGCGCAGGACACGGGACGCATGTAGCCGGGATCATCGCCGCCGTTGGAGACAACGGCCTCGGCGTCGCGGGAATCGGCTGGGGCCTGAGGATCATGCCGCTGAAGGTCCTGGCCGACAATGCGCCGGAGATGCTCCTCATCGACATCATTGAGGCCATCGACTACGCAATCGCCAATGGGGCCCGTATCGTCAATTGCAGCTTCGGCGGCGAGTATCTCTCCGATCAAGTGGAATACGACGCCTTTGAACGCCTCCGGGAGAAGGGCATCCTCGCCGTCTGCGCCGCCGGGAACTCCGGGAAGAACAACGACGCAGGCGAACCCCGGATCTACCCCGCCTCGTACGACCTGGACAACATCATCTCCGTCGCTTCCAGCGATCTGAGCGACAATCTGTTTGTCCATTCCAACTACGGAAAAACCAGCGTCGATCTGATGGCGCCGGGGGAGACGATCCTGAGCACCTGTCTCTGCCCGGCCAGAGGGGACTGTAACAGTTACTGCGAAAGATCAGGGACATCGATCGCCGCCCCCCACGTCGCCGGCGTGGCCGGTCTGATCCTCTCCCGGAATCCCGGGCTCGGCTATACGCGGGTAAAATCGCTCCTCCTGGAGTCGACGGACCCGATCCCCTCCGTGTCGGACAAGCTCCTCTCCGGCGGGCGTCTCAACGCCTTTGCCGCCCTTTCCCGGGTCTGTCTGCGCGGGGATGTTTCCCAAGACGGCCTGGTCGGTCTTGACGACGTCATCCTCTCCCTCCGCATCGCCGCCGGGCAGAATGCGGGCGCAGATATCTGTCTGACGGCCGACGTCGACGGCGACGGCCGGATCGGCCTTGCCGAGGCAATCTACGGCCTCAGCATTCTCGCCGGCCTGCCCGATTAGGAAACGGCCCCTCTTTCCTTCAGTCTACCGCCCTTCGCCGTCTTCAAAAGAATACCGTTTTCGGAAGCAATTTACCCTTGACTTTCCGTTCGTACAAGGGCATAAAAAATGCTAACTATTCCCATTATTGCCCGGCAAACTCATCAACTTCCCCTTAACCTTCCGGAGGCCGCCTTGAACAAGGATTGCGCCGCTACGATTCCTCCAACACTACTGTCCCAACGTTGATTTTTGATAGCACCCTAACTTCATAAAACGTGGTGGTATTTGACGTAAAATGTCATTTATCGATTTGAATTTTTTCCCCTGGATGTGCCAGTGTCCCTCCTCA
>Ga0172368_10000369_pt1 | contig 64405 bp, 49 predicted proteins | sample Lak11m_FD_114540 | JGI IMG/M metagenome (GOLD analysis project Ga0172368, IMG submission 114540) | Freshwater microbial communities from Kabuno Bay, South-Kivu, Congo - kab_022012_11m | ecosystem: Environmental > Aquatic > Freshwater > Lake | place: Democratic Republic of the Congo: South-Kivu...
GCCTCCCTGTCGGGAATCCGGGGCGAACAATCGGTTATCTTGTTCGATATTAATGAATTGGACCAGGGAATGATCAGGTACCATAGCGTTCTGACGCTGGAGGACAATACCCTGACCCAGTTCAAATTTTCTTTGGATGACCGCTACCTGATCGGGACTTCTTATTATACTGGCGTATCCAATGTCTGGCGGATCAGGCTGGAGGACAACAGCTTTGAGCTGATGTCCAATACGGAAACGGGCCTTTTCATGCCCTTGCAGATGAACAGTGATTCTTTGCTGGTCTTGAAGTTCCATCGCGATGGGATGACTCCGGGGATCATACCGGTCAAGGTGCTGGAAGATGCCAATTCGATCATTTACCTGGGAAACCTGGTGCATCAAAGCAATCCTGTGGTTGAAGAGTGGTCTCTGCCGCCTGCCTCCCAATCAGGTCCCAGCGCTGATTCCCTGAAAGTGGAGGCTTACAGGCCCATAGCCCAGATGAGGCTTGCCAACGCCTATCCCGACCTGGCCGGGTTCAAGAAAACGGTGGCTGTCGGTTACCGGCTGAACTGGAGGGATCCGCTGGGCCTGAGTGACATTGACCTTTTCCTGGCTGCTTCACCCTGGAGCTCTTATGACAACAAGCAAAAGATCCATGCCCAGCTTCAATGGAAATTCTGGAACTGGAGTTTGAAGGCTAACTACAATCCGACCCATTTTTATGACCTTTTCGGTCCGACACGGAGAAGCCGCGCGGGATATACCCTGGGAATCGCCCATGAAAGGCAATATACCCTTAAGTCGCCTTTCAAATGGAACTACGATTTCGGCATTTACCATTATGGTGACCTGGAGGTTTTGCCCGATTACCAGAACGTGACTTCACCGATCAGGAGCATGCAGGCCGCAACAGCCTCCATCGGTGTTTCCAAGCTCAGAAAAACCCTAGGTGGCGTGGAAGATGAATGCGGATATACATGGAACCTGATCACCACCTCATACCTGGCACTGGGAAAATTTTACCCTTCGGTCGTTTCCAACCAGGATTTCGGGGTCATGGTCCCATTCGTAAAAAATACCAGCTTCTGGATCCGGAACAGTGTCGGCCAATCTTTCGGGGACCGCGAATCGAGCCTGGCCAGTTTTTATTTCGGCGGATTCAGGAACAACTATCTCGACTGGCAGCCTTCGGAACATTACAGGAAGACACTGGCTTTCCCGGGTGCCCAGATTGACGAGATACCGGCGTATAATTACGTGAAAACGATGGCGGAAATTAACCTCCGTCCCATCAGGCTGAGGGATGTGGGAACCAGCTGGCTGTATCCGACATTCATCAAATCCTCCCTTTTCGGAACCCATATCATGACGAACTTTGACAGGCCTGAAGAGATATCTCACATCTTTAACCTGGGAGCCCAGGTTGATATCCAGTTGGTGCTTTTTTCCTATCTGAAAACCACCTGGTCGGCCGGTTATGCCCGGAGATTTAATCCCGATGCGACGGGCACCGACGGGCTGATGTTCTCCTTAAAGCTGCTTGGGGATTAAAGCTTCCCTGCTTTTCTCATCTCCTTCGCCCAGGATCCTGCTGATCCGGAGGGGACGGTCATCCACCAGGACGATCTGCTGTCCCATGTAAAGGGCCTCTTCCATGTCATGGGTAACAAATACCACGGTCCGGCCGTCCTTTTTCCAGATCTCCATAAAAGAATTCAATATGTTGTACTTCAAGGTTTTGTCGAGGTTCTGGAAAGCTTCATCCATCAGGATCAGGGTGCCCGGGAATGCGAAAGCACGGGCAATCGACACCCGTTGTTTCATCCCTCCGCTCAACTGACCGGGGTACAGTTTCTCTTCTTTTTCCAGGCCGACCATCCGGATCATCGCGCGTGCATGATCCAAAGCCTCTTGCCTGGGCATCCGGTCGACAAGCGGAAACAGGACGTTGCCCAGGACGGTTTTCCACGGCAGGATGCGGGTTTCCTGGAAGATATAGGACTTTTGTTCTTCCGGAAAACCAGTCACCATGCCTGAATCCGGCACCAGGATCCCCCCCATGATGTTTAAGAGAGTCGTTTTGCCACAACCCGATGGTCCGAACAGACAGGTGACGGAACCGGGCCGGACCGAAAGGCTGAAGCCTTCGAGAATGGTCCGGCCGCCAAAGGATTTGGAAATATTTATTAGATCAAGGCTCATGGCTTCCATCGGATGATCCGTTTTTCTCCACGGTGAATCAGCCACTCGAACAGGGACCCGATCAGGATGGCCACCAGCGTCCAGGCGATCACTTCGGAAACCAGGAGGAAGCTCTGGGCGTCCTGCATGAGGGCTCCGATTCCGTATCGCGGCTGGCTCAAAACCTCTCCGATGATCACTGACCGCCAGCCAAAACCCACGGCGGTGGAGATCCCCGACACCAGCCAGGGGAGGATGGAAGGAAGGTAAATTTCACGCAGGATGCGCGAATCGGACACCGCATACAAACGCGCCATTTGGATGAAGGAAGGTTCGGTATGGCGGATCCCCTGTGAGATATTGGTAGTCAGGATGGGAAACATGGTCAGGAAACCGATAAAAACCGGAACCTGGTTTACCTGGAACCAGATCAGCGCCAGGAGGATGATGGAAATGACCGGAGTCGAACGGAAGATGACAATGACTGGCCGGATGGCTGCCTCAAAACCGGAATTCAGTCCGGCCGGGATGCCTAAAGCCAGCGCCACGGCCAAAGCCAGGGCGAAACCCAGCAAACCCCTCAGCAGCGTCACCAGGAGAGAATGGTAAAAAGCAGTTGTGCCGGCCATCCTGGCCAGGGTGACAAGAGTATCGTCAGGTCCCGGCAGGATCTGGTCCGATCCGGATGTTACCGAGAGTATTTCCCACAGGATCAGTAGCAGGATGACTGCTGAAAGGCTAATGACCCGGTTTTGTGTAAATAAATTTTTCATCTGGCATGTGGCCGCCCACTGCATCAGGATTAAAAGTAAAAAAAACTTTAAGGTAACCGTTAATGCAGGAGCGTACGTCTTCAGCGTACTTGAACTGGAGGTTGGATCTGGGTATGGATCGGGCTGCCGTTGAGGAGTCGGGTAATATACGATGATCTACGATCAGGCGGGCAGCCTGCGCTGGATGCAGTGTCACCCATTCCGTCGATTGCTTCCAGGTTTCAGCAATTCCCATTATTCCGGATGCATGATCCCGGGCAAAATCACTCCTGACCAGCAGGGCCGTCTGCGGCAGTCCCGGATTCTCAGGAACGGCTTCGGCCCATTCACGGTTCAGGTCCATGATCAAGCGGATAGCACCGTTGCGTTCCTGCACCAGGCTGCCTTCCGGTTCGGAGAGAACCGCGAGATCCGCCTGACCGGCAATGACCGCATTGGCAAGATCCAGATGGGTGGGGTAGGAGTAATCCAGTATTACATCCTGGCCAGGGACCAGCCCGTTTTCCTCCAGAAGATAACGGAAAAGGATATCCGGAGTGGCTCCCTTTCCCATCATATAAACCGTTCTCCCCTTCAGGTCCTGCCAGGCCGATATCAGCGTATCGGTCCCGAACAGGTACAGGGTGCCCCAAATAGGCACAGCCAGCAACTGGTATTTCAGGCCCTTGTTATAGAGGATGGACGCCATATTGAGCGGAAGCAGGGCTATCTCGGGTTTGTCTACAAGCATCCGGGCCCTGACCTGCATCGGCTCCTCCAGGACCTCGATGCTGACCACTTTTCCGTCCACTGTCTTCAATGAATCCATAAGAACGACCATACCCATCGCGGACGGGCCTTTGAGGGCCAGGATGCTGACCGTTCCCGGTCTATCTCCGGGATTCCGGCACCCGGTCAGGATCAGGACGGCCACAAAAGGCAAGATGGCAAAACAGAACCGTTTCACGAATCCCTCCAATTTGTGGCGAAAATACATCAATCAGTCATAAAAATCCGAAATAAACCTCCTAACTTTACCGCCGTGACAACAATTTGCTGAGGGATCGGCATTCTGGTCCCAAGGTATTTATAATCAATCTGATCCGGAGGATTACTGATGGAAAAGAGAATAGGAAGCGTGCTTATCCTGCTCAGGGACAAAAAGATCTCACCCCAGGTCAATTCGATCATCTCCAGCCATTCGCCAATCATTATCGGACGTCAGGGTTTGCCTGTTCAAAACTCTGACAGCGCCATCATCTCCCTGGTTCTTGAGGGAACAACGGATCAGATCGGTTCGCTGACCGGCCAGCTCGGTCGTCTCAGCGGTGTCGAGGTCAAATCGGTTGTACTTAAAATCAGGGATAATGATGAAAAACATTAGTCACTTCCTTTTTGCTGGCCTTCTATTGGCCATTCCCTTACTTTCTATGGGCCAGGCCATTACAGGCAGCGTTACGGATGCCCAAACGCAACGGGGACTTGCCTATGTGCATGTTCAGGCTGCCAATGCCGCTGGAACGGAAACCGTCAGCAGCCTGACCGATGAGAGTGGAAGATTCAATATGACCGGCCTGGCAGCGGGCAGTTACCGGGTCTCTGTCAGCTATCTTGGTTATTACTCAAAAAACCAGCAAGTCGAATTAAACCGGGACGGAACCGCCACCGTATTGTTTGAACTTTTGCCGGCTCTCATTCCTCTGGGTGAAGTCCACGTATCCAGCTTAAGATATGACAAGCTGGAGCGTGATGTTGCACTTCCGCTGACCGTGGTCCCCCGCGAAAATTTCCCGAAACAGGCAGCAACAACCCTGTCCGATGTCTTGTCAAACGAACCTGGCATTGCCCTGGTGCGCGATGGTGGATGGGGTACATCCGTGAGTATCAGGGGCCTTGGAGAGTCACGGCTGGTTACCCTGGTTGACGGTGACCGTATCGAGACGGCCAATGACCTGGTTGCCGGGTTATCCCTGTTCGACGTGAATGAGATCGAAAGGACGGAAGTCATCAAGGGGGCGGCCTCATCCATTTACGGAACGGGAGCCATGGGAGGTGTCGTGAATATCCTGACACGCAAGGGACAGTATTATGACAAGCCTACCATCCATGGTTCGGCAACCGGAATTTTTGAAGGGGTTAACAGCCTCTGGGGAACTCATGTCGCTCTTGAATCCGGTTCAAAGGCCTGGAAAATGAGGGCCAGCGGAGGGTACAGAACAGCCGGCGACTACCGGACGCCCGATGGGGTCATGGGAAATTCAGGATTCGATGACCGGAACCTGAATGCCACTGTCGGGATAAAACCCTTTAAAAATCATGAGCTTGAGATTAACGGGCAACATTACCAGGCATTTGATGTTGGCATTCCGGGAGGTGCTCCTTTTAGTGCCGCAGCAACAGCCACTTATCCTGAGGAAAAGAGACAGCTCATATCCGCAAAATATACCATAAAGGATTTATTACCCGGGATGAGCGAGATAAGCCTGAGGGTTTATCACCAGTTTATCCTCCGCGATGTGGTGCTACTGCCGAACACGCCTTCATCCATGATCGGCAACATGCGGGTAACCGCCCTGAGGCTTTTACCCCGTGGGAAGCATGATACAAACGGTATGGTGCTTGAAACAAACTGGAAAACGGGAAACCGTGGGAAATTGGTCGCAGGTATTGATCTGTGGCAGCGCCGACTCCTGTCGACCCGGACCAAATATATCCGGCAGGAGGTTCTCGATGCCTTTCAAATGCCCATTCAAACCATGGAGGTCATTCGCTATGAGAACCCTGTTCCGCCATCGCGTTTTGGAAGCGGCGGATTGTTTGTTCAGCAGGAGTTCTTCCTGATGGACGGAAAGCTGGAGCTCACTGGCGGAGCCCGGGCGGATGTCATCAGGGTATCCAATGAAATCGGGCTGGATCCGGTCGGCATTACTGTGGACGGGATCGAACGGGATCCGGTCCCTAACCAGCGGATCACTTTTGCTGCCGATACAATAAGAGCCCTCTCCTGGTCGGCAAACATCAGCAGTTTATATCACCTGTCAGGTTACCTCGACCTGACCATCAACGCCGGCCGTTCGTTCCGCAGCCCCTCCCTCGAGGAAAGGTTCAAGTATATTGACCTAGGTTCGAAAGTCAGGCTGGGCGATCCATTGCTCAAACCGGAAAAGGGATGGTTCGGCGATGTGGGCTTGCGGGTGTGGAAAGATCGTTTCCAGTTGCAGGCAAACGGATTTGTCCATCTTATCCATGACATGATTGTTGAAACACCGGGAACTTTTATTTATACTTTGAATACGGGCTCTGAAGCCGGCCTGACCGATACGCTCCCGGCCTTGATCAACGCCAATGTGGATCAAGCTTTACTGGCCGGGTTCGATGCTTCTGTGAATTACCAGCCCGTCCGGAATCTGGTCCTCTACGCAAAAGCATCCTTTGTCAGGGGTTTAAACCTCAGGCAGGACACTGATCTTCCCCTTATTCCGCCATTCTCATCTGCTGCGGGTATCCGGTATCAGTTACCGGGCGTTTTCACTGCTGAATGGACCACTGCATGGGTTGCGGCCCAGCGTAAAATTGCGGAAGGAGAGGTGGAATCAGACAGTTATTTCCTTACCGATGTTGCGCTCTATTCTGCACCCTGGGAAGTGGGCATCACTTCGTTTCAGTTGTTTACCGGCGTGGATAACCTCTTTAATGCTTCTTACCGCAACCACCTGGCCACCAACCGGGGACTGATCGTCTCCGAACCGGGCCGTAATATCTTCCTGAAACTGGTGATGACGTTCTAGTGATACGCGATCAGTGATTCGCGAATCGTAAATTGTAAATGATCAATCGTAAATGTATTTTGGTTATTTTGCCGTCAAGTAGTGTCACGGTATGATAAATGACCAATTACTGAATCCCCGCAGTATAGCAGTTGTAGGAGCTTCTGACGACGTTCGTAAACCCGGCGGCAAGATTCTTAAGAATATTATTGATTACGGGTACAAGGGTACCTTGTATGCGGTAAATCCAAAAGCTACTGAAGTCCAGGGAATACCTTGTTATCCAAACGTTAAGGATCTGCCCCCCGTCGACCTGGCGATCCTTGCCATACCGGCGTCGATGTGTACGGTGGTTGCATGGGTTTTAGCTGCCGAAAAAGGAACGAAGGCTTTTATCATAATATCGGCCGGTTTTTCAGAAGAGAATACCGAAGGCGCAAGTCTGGAACATGAACTGGTTGAGATTATGGAGGAAACCGGCAGTTGCCTCATCGGGCCCAACTGTATCGGGGTCATTACCACTAATTATGCCGGATGTTTTTCGCTGCCTGTTCCCAAATTGGATTCTCAAGGTGTTGATTTTATTTCAGCTTCAGGAGCCACCGCGGTATTTATCATGGAAGCGGCCGATCCTACCGGACTCACTTTTTCAAGTGTGTTCAGCGTAGGTAATTCAGCCCAGATTGGGGTAGAGGAGGTCCTTGAATACTTGGACATGAATTTTGATCCTGTCACATCCAGCCGGGTTAAGCTTCTCTATATGGAGAGCGTCAGGAAGCCCGGCAAGCTCCTGAAACATGCTGCCTCCCTGATACGCAAAGGGTGCAGGATAGCCGCGATTAAGGCGGGCCATACCGAGGCTGGAAGCCGGGCAGCCTCATCCCATACGGGCGCCATGGCCACTCCCGATACAGCGGTTGATGCCCTGTTCCGTAAAGCCGGGATAGTGCGCTGCAATAGCCGTTCGGAGCTGGTTACCATGGGCTGCCTGTTCATGCATAAGAAAATGGATGGGAACCGCATGGCTATCATTACCCACGCGGGTGGACCGGCGGTTATGCTGACCGATATCCTGTCCGACGGCGGAATGGTGGTTCCGGCCATCAGCGGCCCCGCCGCTGATGGGTTGCTTGCCAAACTATATCCCGGTTCCTCGGTCGTCAATCCGATCGATGTCCTGGCAACCGGCACGGTTGAACAAATGGATGCCGTGATTGAGTGCGTGGACCGGCAGCTTGACAATATTGATGGAATGTGCATTATTTTCGGAAGTCCGGGCTTGGTATCACCGGGTCCTGTATATTCCCTCATTAATGAGAAAATGAAAAGTTGCACCAAACCAATATATCCGATTTTTCCTTCAGCCATCAATGCCCGTCAGGATATCGCGGATTTCCTGGCTAAAGGACGGATAAACTTTTTTGATGAAGTTTTATTCGGACAAGCTCTGGCCAAAGCCTATTGCACCTCTGAACCCGCCGAAGCTCCGGTTGAATTGAATGAGGCTTCCTTTGGCCAGCTCAGGAATCTGGCTGCATCATTTACCAACGGGTACCTGCCTCCTTTGCAGCTTCAGCAGCTCTTTGACCTCGCCGGAATTTCACGCATACCGGAACGGGTTGTCAATTCCGTCGGGGAAGCCGTCAATGCGGCCGTCTCGCTCGGGTTTCCTGTAGTCATGAAGGTTGCCGGTCCCATCCATAAAACTGATGTCGGCGGGGTTCTTCTGGACCTGTCCGACCAGGAGGCTGTGACGGCTGCCTATGATTCCCTGATAGCCATCCCGGGAGCCACCGGAGTGCTTGTGCAGCCCATGCTGAAAGGACGTGAATTGTTTGTCGGAGCCAAGAAGGAAGGCACCTTTGGGCACCTGGTCATGATCGGTCTGGGTGGCATTTTTATTGAGATAATGAAGGATATCCAGGTTGGTCTGGCTCCGCTGAACCGGCAAGAGGTGGTTGAGATGATCGGCAGGCTCAAGGGAAGGAAGCTGCTCGACGGAGTGAGGGGACAAGACGCGGTGGATACCGGTGAATGGGCCAAACTCATCCTCTCGGTTTCGAACCTGGTATCTGCCGTGCCCGAAATAGCTGAAATGGACCTGAATCCGGTCATGGGATTGCCCGACCGCGTTGTTGCAGTGGATGCCCGGATCCGGATTGAAAAGGTTTGAGCGATGGAACCCGCAGGACCCCGGTACCTGATCCGTGAAGATATCTGCAGGGAGAATATCCGGACCATGGCGGATAAAGCGTCCTCCGCCGGGGTGATATTCCGGCCTCATTTCAAGACCCACCAGTCCCGCCTGGTTGCCCGGTGGTTCCGGGATGCGGGAGTAACCCGCATAACGGTATCCTCACTGGGGATGGCGGCTTATTTTCAGCAGGACGGGTGGGACGATATAACGGTAGCCTTTCCGGTCAACCTACTGGAAGCCGGCCTGATAAATGAGCTCGCAGCTAAGATCCGCCTGGGATTGCTCATTGAAGACGGCGAAACGGCTTCCTCCCTGCTCCGGAAGCTGAAGTATCCGGCTGAGGTCTATATCAAGATAGATACGGGCTACCACAGAACGGGCCTGGAAAAACGGGATCTGCCCGAGCTCCTGCGGATCCTTGAGATACTGGATAAAAGCTCCTTGCTGACCTACCGCGGAATGATCACGCACGCCGGAAACACCTACAGTGCCTCTTCTCCCGGTGAAATCCGCCGGATCGCCGAATCATCCATGCAGTACCTCACGGATATAGCCCGGGAGGCCGGGATACCTTCTTCCAAGCACCTCTTGTCCATTGGGGATACTCCTTCCTGCAGCCTTCTGGACCGATTTCCGGGCATGGGCGAAATCCGCCCCGGCAATTTTGTTTTTTATGACCTGATGCAGAAAGAGCTCGGCACCTGTTCCTGTCGCCAGATAGCTGCCATGATGGTTTGCCCGGTCGTAGCCGTTCATCCCAGGCGCAACCAGGCTGTGATTTACGGTGGAGCCGTCCATTTTTCCAAAGAAAGGATTTTGGTCGGTGAAAAGACCGTTTACGGGCAGATGGCTTCCTGTCAGCCGGGATCCTGGGCTGAACCCACAAAGAATGGATTTCTGGTTTCTTTGTCACAGGAACACGGTATCCTGGAAGCACCCGCGACGGTCATTCGGGCCCTCAAACCCGGTACAACGATAGGATTCCTGCCGGTCCATGCGTGCCTGACAGCCAATTTGATGAGGGGCTATTATCTGGTTTCAGGTCAGGCAGTTGATCATTTTTAAGGAAGATAAGCAATAATATTCAGGAATATCAGAAAAAATCCTATCTTGCTCTATGGTACCTACAACTCCGATAAACAGCAAAATCGTCAGGGAACAGATTAAACTGTCCCGATTGCCGGACCTTGGCATTGCTTCCATTCGGGAAATCGTTAAACTGGTCAATTCAATCGAGCATCTTACGGGTGAGAAATTCATCCGGATGGAAATGGGCGTTCCCGGGCTCGAACCGCCCGAGATCGGTATTGAAGCGCAGGTTGCTGCCCTTCGCCGGGGAGTGGCTTCGAAATATCCCCTGATTGAAGGGGTACCTGAACTGAAAAGGGAAGTCAGCAGATTCATAAATCTGTTCCTCAATATCAGCATACCGGAAGAGTGTTGCATACCGGCCGTAGGATCCATGGGAGGAGCGATGGTCGCCTTTATGGTTGCCAACCGTTCTGACAGGAATAAGCTGGGAACGTTGTTCATCGATCCTGGTTTCCCGGTGCAGAAGCAGCAATGCCGCGTACTGGGCCACGATTTTGAATCCTTTGATGTTTATGATTACCGGGGTGATAAACTGGGATCCAAGCTGGAATCCTTCCTGTCGAAAGGGACCGTTTCAACCATACTCTACTCCAATCCGAACAATCCTTCCTGGATCTGTTTTACCGAGGGTGAACTCAAGACTATCGGATCCCTGGCTAAAAAGTACGATGCCATTGTAATTGAGGACCTGGCCTATTTCGGAATGGATTTCCGGAAGGATTATTCTCATCCCGGAAAACCTCCATACCAACCGACGGTGGCGCATTACTGTGATTACTGGCTGCTCCTCGTATCCAGCTCAAAGGCTTTTTCCTATGCCGGGGAGCGGGTGGGTTGCATGGTGGTCAGCGAAGCTTTGTTCAACCGCACTTACCCCGATCTAAAAAGATATTACACCAGTGACCGGTTCGGGCATTCCATGGTTTACGGAGCCCTTTATGCCCTCTCATCAGGTGTCAGCCATTCGGCTCAGTACGGGCTGGCGGCAATGCTTAGGGCGGCCAACGACGGAGAATTCAATTTTGTGGAGGTTGTCAAGGAATATGGACGGAGGGCGCATGCCCTGAAAAAGATCTTTACCGATAATGGTTTTTCAATCGTTTACGATAAGGATATCGATGATCCGATCGCTGACGGGTTCTATTTTACGATCTCCTATCCGGGCATGTCCGGATCGGAGCTGCTTGAAAACCTGCTCTATTACGGCATCAGCGCCATCTCCCTGAATATTACCGGAAGCACGCGGACGGAAGGTTTGAGGGCTTGTGTTTCACAAATCCATTCCTCTTTGTATCCTGTATTGGAAAAAAGACTCAGAAGGTTTCACGAAGACTTTGTAACGTGACGCCTGATGCGTGATATGTGATCAAAAAATCTTAAATCGTAAATCGTAAATAGTAACATATGGCAAAAGTCAGAGGAGCAATAGTAGTTGATATTGAGAAATGCAAGGGCTGCGAGGTTTGCAGGGTCGCCTGTCCCAATGAGGTGATCGCCATGGCGAAGGAGGTCAATCATAAGGGCTATCATTACGCCTTCCAGGCTAAGCCGGAAGATTGTGTGGGTTGCGCAAACTGTGCCGTCGTTTGCCCGGACGGAGTGATCACCGTATACCGGGTCAAAGTCTCCGATTAACTAATTAAATTCAGGAATGATGAAGGAATTACGTCTGATGAAAGGCAACGAGGCGATAGCCGAAGGCGCTATCCGTGCGGGTGCCGATGCTTATTTTGGCTATCCCATCACTCCCCAGTCGGAGGTGATGGAGTACCTGACAGCCCAGCAGCCTGAAAAGCGTACCGGAATGGTTGTGCTTCAGGCAGAGAGTGAGCTGGCCGCCATCAATATGGTGTACGGTGCAGCTGGGACAGGGAAACGGGCAATGACCAGCTCGTCCAGCCCGGGTATCAGCCTGATGCAGGAAGGGATCTCATACTGTGCGGGTGCTGAGCTTCCCTGCCTTGTGGTAAATGTTGTGCGAGGGGGACCTGGCCTTGGAACCATCCAACCGTCACAGGCCGATTATTTTCAGGCTGTCAAGGGTGGAGGCCATGGAGATTACAGGATGCCTGTTCTGGCCCCTGCGTCTGTCCAGGAAATGTTCGACTTCGTATTCCTGGCCTTTGACCTGGCTTTTAAATACAGAAATCCTGTCATGATATTGTCGGATGGATTGATCGGCCAGATGATGGAAAAAGTTGAACTCCGTGAGCAGAGACCACGAGCCACTGAATTTGATCCCTCATGGACTGCGACCGGCAAGATCCCGGACCGGCCTCATAAAATCATCACCTCGCTGGATCTCGACACTTCCCGTCAGGAAAGGCATAACCAGCACCTGCAGGAGAAATACAGGAATATTGAAGCTGCTGAAGTCCGGTATGAGGAATTGAGCACGGCGGATGCAGAATACCTTTTCGTGGCTTATGGTTCTTCCGCCAGGATCTGCCAGAAGGCCATGCAACTGGCACGAGACAAGGGCATTAAAATCGGTTTGTTTCGTCCTGTCACCCTCTGGCCATTCCCTGCAGTGCCTTTGGCCAAACTGGTACCTCAATTGAAAGGCATCCTCTGTGTCGAGCAAAGTGCAGGTCAGATGATAGAAGATGTCAAGCTGGCAATTGATTGCCGGATTCCGGCCGAACATTATGGCAGGATGGGAGGCATGATACCTTCCCCTGAAGAAGTTCTGGAAAATTTTGAAAAACTATTTATCAGGAAATAACCTATGGATATAAAGGATATCATCAAACCCGAAAACCTGGTTTACAAGAAAACCGGGCTGATGACCGATAAAACCCTGAGCTATTGTCCCGGTTGCGGTCACGGCACGGCTCACCGTGTACTCATGGAAGTTCTCGAGGAAATGGATCTCCAGTCTGAGACAATCGGTGTGGCTCCGGTAGGATGTTCTGTACTGGCCTATGATTTCATGGATGTGGACATGCTGGGTGCGGCGCATGGCCGGGCACCCGCCGTTGCAACGGGTATAAAGAGATGCTGGCCGGATAAATTCGTTTTCACTTATCAGGGAGACGGAGATCTGGCTGCCATTGGAACCGCGGAAACCATCCATGCCTGCAACCGGGGTGAGAACATCACCATAATTTTTATCAATAACGGAATCTATGGCATGACCGGAGGCCAGATGGCCCCGACTACCCTCGTAGGGATGAAAACCTCGACCAGCCCATTCGGGCGTGAGATCCAGAGCATGGGTCACCCCATCAAAATGACTGAACTGGTTGCTCACTTGCCTGGTGTGCATTATGTCACACGCCAATCAGTCCACTCGCCAAGAAATGTCAGGCGGGCCAAGAAGGCCATCCGTACCGCTGTTGAAGTTCAACTGGCAAAAAAAGGCCTCTCCCTGGTTGAAATCGTCTCCAACTGCAATTCGGGCTGGAAGCTGGAACCCGTTAAAGCCAACGAATGGATGGAACAGAATATGTTTCCCTATTATCCGCTCGGTGATATCAAGGTGGATGGGAAACTGGTTGTTAATCAATAATTTAATCTCAAAAAATGACTGAAGAGATCATCATAGCCGGTTTTGGAGGGCAAGGTGTCCTTTCGATGGGAAAGATCCTGGCCTATTCAGGCATCATGCAGAACCAGGAAGTCAGCTGGTTCCCTTCCTATGGCCCGGAAATGCGGGGCGGAACTGCTAATGTAACCGTCATCCTGAGTGACACACGGATCAGTTCTCCGGTTCTTCAACTCTATGATTCCGCCATTCTCCTGAATCAGCAGTCGCTCGATAAATTCGAGAGATCCGTGAAACCCGGCGGTATTTTGCTCTATGACTCGAATGGCATCACACGCCATCCTGAAAGAAAGGATATCCGGATTTACCGGGTGGACGCTGCAGATGCTGCCGGAAAGATCGGCAGTACCAAGACTTTTAACATGATCGTTCTCGGAGCATTCCTTAAGATCAAGCCTATCGTCGAGATTCAGAATGTGTATAAAGGACTGGAGAAATCGATACCGAAAAGATACAGTCACCTTCTGGAACAAAACATGAAGGCGATCGGGGAAGGACAGAAAATAGTGGAGAAGGTGTAAGATGGATTCGGGATTCGGGATTCGGGATAAAACCTTCTATAAAACCCTAATGTCCCAAATCCAATATTCTATTCCGAGTAACTGCTCTTTTTCTGCTGTTTCTTCATGTATAGGTGAACTATTTTCGGGGATAGCCTGTAGAGCAACGGGCCAAGGATTTCAACCCCGCCATAGGATATTTCATGCTTGCCTTTTTTCATTCCCCTGATGACCTTATGGGCAAACAGGACCGCATCTTTTCCGTTCTGCTGGTAGCGGCTCATCTTGTTGAACTTAGCTCCTGATGCAGTAATGGCATTGACAGATACTTGTGTATGGATATATCCGGGACACAGGATGGTTACCTGGACTCCCGTGCCGTCAATCTCCATCCGCAGCGATTCAAAAAAACCATGAAGCGCATGCTTGGCAGCAGAATAGGCAGACCGCATGGGAGTTCCGATCTTACCCATCACACTGGACGTGACAACGATGTGCCCTTCTTTCCGCTCCACCATACCCGGAGCCACTGCCTTGGTCAGGGCAATTGCGCCAAAATAGTCGAGGTCCATGACCTTGCGATCGATCTCGACCGGAGACTCCAACGCAATGGCCCGGCTGCTTATTCCGGCGTTATTGAAAAGTACATCGATCCGCCCGAAATGTTCCATGACCTGCCTGGCGAGGTTTCCAGCCTGATCGTACTGCGAAAGGTCGGCCGGCAGGATAAACAGGGACTCTTCAGGAAGCTGCGTCTGCCTGGCTACCCTCAGAAGTTCCTCTTCACGCCTGGCAGTCAGAACCAGTCTTGCGCCCTCCCCCGCACACACCTGAGCCAGCGCCTCACCAATCCCGGAAGAAGCTCCGGTGATCCAAACGACTTTATCTTTCAGGGTTTTCATGGCTTAATCTTTCATGGCGAAAATAATAAAACCTGTGGAACTGAGTTGATACCCTTATATTTGTGACCTAATATCAGAATATGAATGAAAAAAGAATAACGGGCATACAGCAAATCGGGATAGGAGTGGAGAACCTGAAGGAAGCATGGAAGTGGTACCGGAATAATTTTGGGATGGATATCCGCGTTTTCGAGGATGAGGCCGTAGCCGAACTGATGCTGCCCTATACCGGTGGTGAGCCACGGGAAAGACTTGCTGCTCTCGCTGTCAACCTTCAGGGTGGAGGCGGCTTTGAAATATGGCAGTACAAAAAACGGGTTCCCCAGGCTCCGGCGTTTACCCTTCAGGCCGGCGATCTCGGCATCTTTGCCGCCAAAGTCAAGTCAAGGATTGTTCGTGAAAGCTATGAGGCTATCCTGGAGGGAGGAGCCCGGATTCTGGGGGATATCTCGCTCACACCCGATGGGAAGGAACATTTTTTCGTAAAGGACCCATTCAACAATATTTTTGAGGTTGTGGAAGGAAGTTCCTGGTTCCACGACGACAAGAAGCACGGAGGCGGAACCTACGGAGCGATCATCGGCGTGAGCAACATAGAGCATGCAAGTAAGGTTTATTCAGGTATTCTCGGATATGACCGGGTCGAATACGATCAGACGGGTGAATTTGCCGATTTCTATCACTTACCCGGCGGAACCGGAAAATTCAGAAGAGTCCTGCTGAGCCACAGTGAAAAGCGAACCGGTGGATTCAGCCGGCTTTTCGGTGAGAGCCAGATCGAACTATTACAGGCTCTGGACCGCAAACCTGAATATATTTTTAAGAACCGGCTCTGGGGTGACCTGGGATTCATTCATTTGTGTTTTGATATCCAGGGGATGCATCATCTGAAGAAAGAATGCGAGGATAAAGGATTCCCTTTCACAGTCGACAGTGCAAAAAAACCTGACGAATCTTTCGGCATGGGTAGTGCGGCCGGACATTTCAGCTATATCGAAGATCCCGACGGGACCTTGATAGAATTTGTTGAGACACACCGGGTTCCAATCCTCAAGAAATTGGGGATTTACATCGATATGAAAAAACGTGATCCCCTTAAGAACCTGCCCGACTGGCTCGTTAAAGGCATCCGCTTCAATCGCTTTAAAGGTTAGTCACGAGTCACGAGTCACGAATCACGAGTCACGAGTCACGAGTCACTCGTAAAAATGCATCTCCCTCATGTACTCCCATACTGCCGGGGGTACGAAGAACCGTACGTCTTTGCCCTGCTTGATCGATTTACGGATGAAGCTGGATGAAACTTCAATCATTGGCGCCTCCACCAGCTTGATCGACGGGTGATTCAGAAGATCGTGGGTCGTCAGGCGTCCGGCGGGATTGACTCTATCCTTGTCACTCATATCGCTTCCGGCTCCACGCTTGCCTTCCTGCCTGGGATAAACCAGGGCTTTGTACCGGTCAAGGATCTGCTCCGCATTTTTCCACCGATGGAAATCAGGGAGTTGGTCTGAACCCATGATCAGCGTAAACACGTGATCCGGAAATCGCTCGGTCAGATAGACAAGGGTATCAATGGTATAGGAGGGGGTTGGCAGCTTGCTTTCAATGTCGGAAGCCCTGAACCCGGGGTAATCGGAAATAGCCCGGTTCACCAGTTCCATCCGGTGGTAACCGGCCAGCAGGTTTTGTCGCCGTTTGAAAGGGCTCTGCGGGCTGATCACAAACCACACCTGCTCAAGACCGCTGAATTCCGCCATCCAATTGGCGATCATCAGATGCCCGTTATGGATCGGATTAAACGATCCGAAAAATAAACCGATATGCTTAGCCTTTGTCATTCAGGAAACTCCTGACCAGGGTTTCAGCCTGTGATAAAGCCAGTTCAAGTTGGTCATTCACTATGACAGCATCAAATTTTGAAACATACAACATCTCGATCTCCGCCTTGGCCAGCCGGATTCGTACCTTTTCCGGCGAATCAGTCCCGCGTTTTTCCAACCTCTCTTTCAACACTTCAAGCGAAGGTGGCATGATAAAAACAGACAGGGCCTGCTCTCCGAATATCCTCTTGAGTGACAGCGCACCTTTGACATCCACATCGAAAAGGACTGACAGACCCTTTTGGTGGATCCGTTCAATCTCCGATTTCAGTGTCCCGTAGAACTGACCCGGATAAACTTCTTCCCATTCAACGAAACAGCCGGCTTCAATGCTTTTCCTGAATTCATCGGTTGTGAGGAAATAGTAATCCCGACCATTGACCTCACCCGGCCGTTTGGCCCGACTGCAGGCTGAAACCGAAAACTCCAGGCCCAGCCCGGCTCCCAACAAATGACGGGCAATCGTTGTTTTCCCTGCTCCTGATGGAGCGGATAATATGATCAGCTTATTATAACTCTTCATAAAACCAGTGGTAAGCAACAGATCCCAGACTTTTTCCTTTTTCCTTTTTCCTTTACCCTTTACCCTTTCCTTTTGCCTTCTGCCTTCTGCCTTCTGCCTTTTGTTTAAAGTACGTTCAGCGCCTGCTCCTTGATCTTTTCCAGTTCGTCTTTCATTTCCACCACGATCCGCTGAATGTCCGAATCATTGGCTTTAGAACCGATGGTATTGATCTCCCGGCCGATTTCCTGGGAAATGAAACCGAGCTTCCGTCCCTGGCTCTCCTCTTTCTCCATGGTTTCAAGGAAATAGTGGCAATGGTTGCTTAATCTGACCATCTCTTCGTTAATATCGAGTTTTTCAATGTAATAGATCAGCTCCTGTTCAAACCGGTTGGAATCCACCTTGGTTTTTTCCGATATCTCCTTTATGGCCTGGTCAAGCCTCTCCCTCAAGCGGTCAATCCTGGTTTTTTCAATCGCCCGGATCCGTCCGACGCCTTCCATGATGATCCTGATCCGATCCTTAAAATCCAGCTCAATGGCAGCGCCCTCCTGCACCCTGAAACGTTCGACCTGGCTGATGCATTGACGAATGGTTTCCATTACCTGCTTCCATTCCTCTTCATCGAAATCCTGCTTTTCGACCCTGATCACGTCAGGCAACCTCATGATTACCGGTAATAAAACCTCATTCCCGGGTACGTCCAGAGCCGGTTCGAGATTCCTGAACTGGGACAGATAGTCGAGGATCACTCCTTCGTTGAGAGTAACGCTCTTTTCATTGACGACGGATTCAAACCATACGGTCAGCTCAATCTTCCCCCGCAGAAGAATCCGGTTTACCTCATTTCTCACCTCATTCTCGCCTTCACGGTATAAAGCCGGTAGTTTCAGGTAAATGTCGGAACCTTTAGCGTTGAGACTTTTGATTTCGACATTGACGGTCCGGCTGCCCATCTCACGAGTGGCCTTGCCAAAGCCGGTCATGGATCGTAACATAGAAAGATTGATTTTTAAGCAAAGTTAAGAGAATCGGTCAATCCCCGGAATTCTGACGGATGATTAACTTTGGCAGGATCATTGCATCAGAAAAAAAAGGCCATGAATAAAATCCTGTATTTATCCGTCCTGACAGTTATCCCGATAGTGGCGGTGACTGCTGTATCAAAGACCTTCGATATCCGGCAGGATAAAGAGTTGGTATGGAAAAAGATCGATTCATTGGAAGGCCAGGGCTTGTATCGTTCGGCTCTGTCGCTCGTGGATGGAGTTTACCGGGATGCAAGAAGGGATATGGATCAGGAAAACGAGATCCGGTCATTGATCTACCGTTTGAAATACACTCAGGAACTCGAGGAGGAGGGGCAGGAAGCAGCCATCGAATTGCTGGTAAGGGAACCCGCGGATGACAGGCTGGTTCCCACAGCGCTGAAATTTTCCATGCTCGGAGAACTTTACCAAAGGTATTATATGGTCAATCGCTGGGATATCAGCCAGCGTCCGGAGACAAAGATTGAAGAGGAAGGAATAAAGAAAAGGGAACTGAAAGAGCAACTCAAGCTATGGGGACCAGGGAATTTTTACCGTGTGATCCTGGATTGTTACCGGAAATCGCTGGCTTATCCGGGCAAGCTTTCCCAGATCCCCGTCTCTTCCGTCAAAGGCCTGTGGACCGGCAGCCTTAAGGATACCGCTAACAGTCCTGCAGTATATGATATCCTGATGCGCCGCGCCCTTGAATTCCTGAATTCATCAGAAAGTTTTACGGTAGCCTCCCTGCGCCCGTCCATCCTCTGTTCGGAAGAGCTGTTTATGGAATCCGACCGGTTTCTGAAAGCGATTCCGGAGGAGGAACTGAACAGCAGCAATCCCTGGTACCAGGCATTAAGGTGGTACGGCGATTGGCTGTATTATTCAAATAGCCGGCTGACGGCTGACCTGATGAGGCTGAAATATGTCTATGACCAGTCGTGCCATCCCCATCGGGACAGTTTATATGCTTCAGCCCTGGAAAAAATGGCAGCCGGCAGAGAAAAAACCGCGGACGCCGCCATTCTCTATGAAGCCCTGGCGGAATACCACCTGGGGATGGGACAGAGATACGCCATCAACCATGAGGATACGCTGAAGTTTAAAGGAGAAAGGAAAAAGGCAGAAGGATGGCTTGAAAAAGCGATTCTGTGGGATGAAACCGCCGCCGGCAGAAACTGCCGGAATCTGTTGTCGGATCTCCTCGAACCGGACTTCCATGCCCAGGTCGAAGCGGTTCAGTTACCTGGCAGGGTTTTCCCCTCAAGCATTGAATACCGGAATATCCACAGGATATATTACCGGATATTCAGGTTCAACGCATTGGAGTATTTCTCCCGGTGGAATGAGATGGACCAGTCAGAAAAGCTGACCCGACTGGATTTGCTCACGCCACAGGAGGAAGGCTCAGAGAACATTCCCGATGACGGGGACAGGAACCCGCACAGGGTGAATATCCTCCTGGGGCCACTGGCTCCAGGATTTTTCCTGATCAGCTTTTCGAATGAACCAGATTGGCATTCCCGTTCAGCCAAAGTGGTCACCATTCCGGTTTCGATCAGCCGCATAACCCTGATAACCAGCCATAAGAATCAGGGAGTCCGGACTTTCTACCTGCGCGACCGCCAATCAGGAGCCTCCCTTCAAGGCCTTTTGGCGATTCCCTGGTTTATCACTTATTCTCCGGAGAAACGCAGATATGAATTCGAACGGGGCCAAACCTATCTGTCCGAAAAAGAAGGTTTTCTCGCAATCCCTGACGGCGCAACGGATCGCGTTGACCGATCGCCGAAATCCTACCGCCTTCAACTGATCACAGGCGGAGATACCCTCCTGACCCCTGAGCCATTCTTCCCGGTTTATATGCGGGATGAAAAAGTAATGCAGACGAGCGCTTTGATTTATACCGACAGAAAACTTTATAAACCCGGAGATGCCCTTCATTTCAGGGGAATCATGATGGATCGGAAAGGCGACTCACTCATGGTTCACAGGCAGGATTCGGTTGAATTGACGCTTCAGGATCCCAGATACCAAACTGTTGAGAAAATGTGGCTACCGGTGGATGACCTCGGTGTTTTCAGCGGTTCCTTTATCCTTCCCCCCAAAGGATTGACAGGATCTTATCAGCTGATTACCAGGAATGGTTCCGTAAATATCAGCATGGAACAGTACCGGAGACCTTCCTTCGATATTGTTCTCGATGGCGGTCATCAGGCATACCGAAATGGTGATGTTATTGAGGTGACTGGCAAGGTGACCGCACTGTCGGGTGAACCGGTTCCGGGTGCGGAGGTGCTTTCTGAAACCAATCTGCTCCCGCAATACCGCCCCTGGAGAAGGTATCCTGTGATGGGCAGGATGGCCAGGATTCACTCCTCCCGGGTTGTCACCGATTCAAACGGGAATTTCACCTGGAAATGGAAATCGATACCGGAGTCTGCCAACCCTTACGGCAGCGGGATGCCTCTGAATTACCAGATCACCTTCCGCGTCACTGACAGGAACGGTGAAACTCGTGAGGAACAGGTCACTGTCTTTGCCGGGAAAGGATCCGCAAGGTTAGAGTCACAGTTCCCCGATGTCCTAAAAATCGGGGACACGCTGAAAGCAAGGGTCAGGACAGCCAGTCCGGATGGCCGCTGGCTGAACCTTCCGGTAACCGTTACCCTGAGCCGACTGAAAGATCCCGGCCGCACCTGGATCGACCCCGTGTTGCCTGAACCAGACCGGTTCATAATGACAATGAAGCAATGGAGCAAGCGGGTACCGCAGTTACCTTACAGGAACGAACACCTGGTGAAGAATTTTCCGGTTGAGTCGAGGTTGTTGGAAATGAAGGTCCAGTCTGATTCTGCATCCACTGTAACCATTATCACCGCCAAGGCCTGGAAGGAAGGGTGGTACCGGGTTGGGATGTCATCGGAGGATCCTGCTTTAACTGACACGGTGGATCAGTACATATACCTTCGGCAACCTGCAGGATCATCCCTGGCTGCAGGAACAGCTTTTCGTGCCGAACTATCTTCGGACCATCCCAGGATGGGCGAGACGCTCGTTATTACAATCGGTGCAAAAAACAAAAGCTACGTTTTTACTGAATTGCTTTTGCCGCATGGGTCAACGGAGCAGTTCTGGTCAAGAACCGGGAGGACCATTATGGAAAAGAGCTGGAAGGTCGATCCTTCCTGGCAGGGCGGCGGAGTTATTCACCTCGTAATGCTTCAGGATAACAGGGTGTATGAGAAGCGGTTCAACCTGATCATTCCCTGGCAAAACAAGAACCTGACTTTGAAAGGATTTGATGACGTCGGCCGGGTAAAGCCAGGTGACAGTGTCCGACTGCTCCTGAGGTTGGCAGATGAGAACGGAAACCCGGTCCGGGCTTCCATCGGCATTACCGTCTATGATGCGTCTCTTGATAAGATACTTCCTTTCGGATGGGCGGTTCCCAAATGGCCTGATTTCACCGAAAGGCCGGTATGCAATGTGATGGCACCTGTGCCGGTTGCGTCCTCCTTGCTGCTGTCCCCCGAATCACAAAGGGTAGATGTTCCCTATACCGAACCGCTTCAACTGAATTGGTGGGGTATGGGCTTTTACGGCATTGACCGGATGGATAGGCCGATGATGAAGGCTGCAACCGGCCGTGTAAACCCGGTTGCGGAAGATGCTGCGTTGCAAAGTGTAAATGAAGAAGAGGCCGGAGGGGCTGCTGGAATCAGCAAAGACGATGGTGCGGCGATGAAATCAGAAGGTGCAGCCATTGAAATCCGCCAGGATTTCAGGGAAACAGCCTTGTTCAATGGCAGCCTGGTCACCAGCCCGGATGGCACCGCTGAGGTGGCATTCAAGGTACCGGAAGTTTTTACGGAATGGAAAATGCTCGTGACCGGTCACACTTCCGCTATGTCGACCGTTCTGGCTGAACACCGATTCCGGTCTGCCAAGGACCTGATGCTGAAACCCCATTTTCCCCTGTTTGCCCGTATCGGGGATACCTTGAACCTGGCTGCACGGCTGGGTTGGTACGGTGACCGTACGGTTGAACCTGTGTCACTGCTTACGGCCCGAAACCTTGTTAGCCGGGATCTGAAAACCTGGAAACCCATAGCCAGTCGGCTGACAAAAAGTAATACCGCTCTGATGACCTGGGAGTTAACGGTTGATAAGCCGGGAGACTTGCGATATGAGCTGGTTTCTTCCGACGGGAAGGTACAGGATGGGCTTGCTGATACGATAGACATTTATCCCGATCAGGTTGAACTCTGGAGGTCGCTGCCTTTCTACCTGAATAAGCCTGGTTCAAAGGAAATAAAGGTGACCGGGGAGGCCAGGGAAGCCATCCTGGAGGTGGTCACCACTCCCGCATGGCAGGTTCTACAGTCTCTTCCCGTCATCATCGGCAAGGAAAGGGATTGCTCGGAATACTGGTACAGCAGGCTCTATCTGGCAGGCGTCACGGGCCTCATCGCTGATCGGATGCCGGAGGTATCCCGGTTTTATCTTGATAATCCCCCGGAAGTGATCCTCGATTCGCTCAGCCATCCTATGTTGCGCAACCAGGCAATCAAGGGGACCGATTGGGCATCTTCACCCTGGAACCGGGTGGAGGGGAATGAGAAAGCCCGCGTTCTGCAAATTCGCGAGTGGATGGACAGGGACAAAAGGGACAAGGAAATGGCTTTTGTCCTTGAGAAACTGATCAGTATGCGGAATCCTGACGGTTCATGGCCGTGGTTCAGGGGCATGGGTTCTGACTGGTTCACCACCCAGATGATCCTGGCCGGCCTGGGTGAGATGAAAGCCTGGAAAATACTGGACATCATGTCAAGTCAGAGAGGCAGAACGATCATAAACGAAACTATCTCGGCACTGGACGGAAGGATGTCGAAACAGTTCCGTGAGATCATGAAAACCGATTCGCTGGGCCGCCAGAAAACACACCTGGATCCTTTGCTGATTCACTATCTCTATACCAGGAGCTTCTATGCCGGAACGACTTTTGCCCCGGAGGATGAGATTGCCTGGATCCATTTCACCGAAAGAATTCCGAAGGAATGGATGTACCACGAACCAGGCCTGCAGGCAATCCTGGCCATCGCATGTATCCAGTCGGGCAAGACAGCGTTTGCCGTGCCGATATACAAGTCTTTACGGGAAAGGATGAAGCAGTCCGACGAAATGGGATCCTACTGGCCCAGAAAAGGTTTTGCCTCATCCTGGCATCAATGGGACCTGTGGATGCAAAGCCGGATGATTGAGCTATTCGCAGCCCTTGAAGAGGGCCGGAAAGACCTGGATCAACTGAGGCTATACCTGGTCCATCAGAAAAGGGGCCGCGACTGGGGCAACGGAATGGTCGCTGCCTGGGTAGCCAGGTCTCTCCTTTTTTATGGATCCGATTGGACGGTTCAACCGGCGAAAGTTGCGATCCGGTGGGGGAAAGAACAAATATCACCCCTGAGGATCAAAACCGGTAGCACAGGACCGACCGGGTACTACCGGATGAATTGGGATCAGCAGGAATCAGTTCCGGCTGATGAATCATTGAGATTATTCCACCAGGGCGGAGGACCAGCCTGGGGAACACTCTATACCCGTGAAGATCATAGTCTTGACCAGCTGTCTGCAACCGATGGTCCTCTTCAGGTCAGGAGGGTATTATTGTGCCAGGATGACCAGGGGAACTGGGGGCAACTTCGGAAGGATCAACAGGTCAGGGTGGGGCAGATGCTTAAGATCCGGATTATCCTCACTTCCGATCGTGAACTGAGCTATCTGGAGCTGAAAGATTATCTGGCTTCCGGATTTGCTCCCGTAAGGGTATTGTCGGGTTTTCACTACAAGGCCGGACTTCAATGGTACCAGGCCCGGGAACCTGAAAGCGTGATCTTTTATATGCCTTATATCCCTAAAGGTCAGCAAACGATTGAATACGAAGTGGTTGCGGAACAGGCCGGGCGTTTTTTCGGTGGGTACTCGACCATCCAATGCCTTTATGCCCCTGAATTCCGCGCCTGGTCAGGCTCTGCCAGGATTCATGCAGGAAGTTAGCGGTTTACAGGCATGAGCTCTACGGTGAAATGCCGCATGATGGGAGCTTCCCGTACGATACGGTAACCGGACCTGATTTCTCCGGCACGCCGAAAAACCTGGAGGACAGCTGCGGCCACATAATGCATATGATCCGACGTATAGGTTCGTCGGGGAATGGCAAGCCTGACCATTTCCAGGGCCGGGAAGCGGTTTTCGCGGGTGACCGGATCACGATCAGCCATCAGAGCCCCGATCTCGGCGGACCGTATCCCCCCCTCCCTGTACAGCTCGACGACAAGTGTCTGGGCAGGAAACTCTTCACGAGGCACCCGCGTCAAGAAACGCAGGGCATCCAGGTAGACGGCATGGCCACCGAAAGGCTCCTGAACCGGAATTCCCTCTGATTTTAACAGATTGCCCAAATAACTGATCTGCGAAATACGCGATTCCAGGTAATCGAATTCCGTGGACTCCCTGAGTCCCTGGGCCAATGCGGCCATATCCCGGCCGGCTTGTCCACCGTAGGTCAGGAATCCTTCGAACATGATAGTAAAGGTCGATGCATCCCTATATAGCTCCTGGTCCTTCATGGCAATGAAACCACCGATATTGACAATGCCATCTTTTTTTGATGACATGGTGACCGCATCGAAATAGCTGAACATCTCCCTGACAATTTGCCGGATCGTATGATCCCGGAATTCCTCCTCCCGTGTTTTGATGAAATAGGCGTTCTCGGCAAAACGGGCGGCATCCATGATCAGCATTTTCCCGTAACGATCGGCCAGCTTCCTCACCTCACGGATATTCCTGATGGAAACCGGCTGCCCACCGGCTGTGTTGCAGGTTGCTGTTATCAGGATAAAAGCTACTTTTTCTCCTCCGGATCTCAGGACCGCTTCGAGCCGTCCGATATCCACATTGCCTTTGAAAGGATGGTTGACGGCGGTATTATTGGCCTCCTCTATCGTGCAATCCACCGCTACGCCCTTACGGAATTCAATATGCCCTTTCGTGGTGTCAAAATGGGCATTGCCGGGAACCTGCATGCCTTCCCTGACCAGCACGGAAAACAGTACATTTTCCGCAGCCCGTCCTTGGTGGGTAGGCAAGACATATTCAAAACCCAGCAATTCGCCGATGGTATCCTTTAATTGTGTGAAGGACCTGGAGCCGGCATAGGATTCGTCCCCGGTCATCAGGGCACCCCATTGGCGGTCGCTCATGGCACCGGTTCCGGAATCGGTGAGTAAATCAATGAAAACCTGATCGCTTTTGAGATTGAATACATTGAAGGAGGCCTCCCTGATCCACCGTTCCCGTTCTTCACGGGTACTCCGGTAGAGGGACTCAATCATTTTGATTTTATAGGGTTCGCAAGGTGGTAACATGGTTGAAACGGTTGAAATGGTTGAAAAAGTTGAAAAAATTCTGGAGGTTGACAAGGCTATGGATTTTCTTTCTCCTTCCTCCCTCCTCCTTTCTCCTTTCTCCTTTCTCCTTTGTTATCCTCCCATTCTATCGCAACGAACCGTTTAGAAGCGGTCCCTCTCCTTGAGATTGCGATAAACCTCTTTCAGGGCAACAGATGGGTGAACCCGGACGTTCATAAAAGGCAAATTTATATTTTTGCGTGATTACTCGAAAATTTCGGATCAAATGAGAAGAATAACCACATTCCTCTTAATGGCCTGCTGGGTAGCCATGCCGCTGCATCTGATTGCACAGGTGACCCAGGGACAGGCCAGGGACACGGTCAAGCTGTCGAGAGATTCGATCATTCATATGGTCAGGGTCAAGGATAGCTTGCTCAACATGGCACGGCGTGACTCCATCGCCCTGGCACACCTGCTTCAGGATATTGAAGATCAAAGGGATTCGTTGAACGATGTGATCCACCGGTATGAGAGTGAGCGGAAGATGGATTCCGCCATCCGGATGAGCCAGTACTTCCGCAACCGGGAGATGAACCGCCTGAACCGGCAAAACCTGAAGCTGGTTATTCCGGGGATAGAGGAAGATTCTGTCAGGGCTGCCGTCAGTGATATTGTCGGGCTGGTCTATGACGACACAGCCTTTTCGCCTAAGCCCAAAGTCCTGAAGAACAGTATGGACCGGCTGGTCAGCCATCTGGCACACGATTCGATTCACTTTCGGATAATCAATGCGCAGCAGGATACGGTTCCTTTCACCCTTAAACGCGGCCGGATCGATTCCACGGCTTTTTATGTAATGAACAGCAATAAGGATTCTGCACGGGTTTTCATGAGAAGCCTCGACAAGCACACGATTTACATGTGGGTAGGGGATGACCTGATGCTTCAGCAATTACTGAAGAAGGATGAAACTCCCTGGAACATCCCGATTCGCTGGCAGGGTCCCAGTAAATACAGGATAACCGGACGTACGGTCCCCGTCCAGGCGGCAAAACCCTGGAATCTGGGAGCCGAATTCAACCTGATGGTCAACCAGGCCGCCTTTGCCAACTGGGCTAAGGGGGGTAACAGCAGCATTGCCCTCACCACTGATGTAAAAGCCAGGGCCAATTATGCAGTTGGCAACATTCGTTGGGATAATTCATTCTGGTTGGTCTACGGGGTCCAAAAAATCGAACTTCTTAACTTGCGCAAGAGCCAGGATAAGATCGAAATTCGTTCCAGCCTGTCGCACAAGGCTTTCAAGAATTTTGATTATTCCATCGGTGCCAGCCTGCTGACACAAGGATTCAAGGGTTACTCCTATCCGAACGATTCTGTACCGGTGTCAACCTTCATGGCTCCCGGGACAATGCAGATCGATGTGGGTATGGTTTACCGGCCCAATCCCAAAATGATGATCAAGGTCTCTCCGGTAACCGGAAAGTTCACGGCAATACTAGATACTGTTCTGATCGACCAGACCAAGTACGGGCTGAAGGAAGGGCAAAAAGTCCGCTCTGAACTGGGAGCACAGGTCTATATTGACCACAAGACGGTTCTCTTCAAGAACATCAACCTGTCGAACCAGGTGATCCTGTTTACCAATTACCTGTATCATCCGGAAAAGGTGGACATTGACTGGCGGTTGAGCCTGGACCTTAAGGTGAACAAGTTTATTACCACCACCATCAAGACCAACCTGATTTACGACGATGACATGCTGATCCCACTCTATGAGATACAGGATGGGAAGAAAGTGCTGGTGGGTGAAGGTAAAAGGGTTCAGTTCATGGAAACGCTGGCCGTCGGGTTCAAGTTCCTGCTCTGATCACCGGGAAAACAGTTCAGCGATAACGAAGGCAGCAAAGATCAGGCTGGCGATTCCGTTGGTGGTGCCAAATGCACGGTTGACACGGCTCAGGTTGTCGGGTTTAATGACCCGATGCTGGTAAACCAGCAAGCCGGTAAAAATGACTGCTCCAACCCAGTACAGGATACCAAACCGGGCCAGGATTCCGAGGACCGTAAGCAGTACCGGTGTGATGGAGTGAAGGAGTGCGGATATGACCAGGGCATTCCTGATCCCGATGCGTGAAGGAATGGAATTCAGCTTGTTGGCTTTGTCAAATTCCTCGTCCTGAAGCGCGTAGATGATATCAAAACCGCCAACCCAGGTGATCACCACTCCGGAAAACATCAGGGGTAGCCAATGGAACTTGCCTGTCACGCCGATATAGGCCCCGATGGGTGCAAGCGAAAGACCGATCCCGAGGATCAAGTGGCACAGCCAGGTAAAACGCTTTGTGTAGCTGTATCCCAGGATGATAGCAAGGGCAACCGGTGAGAGCCAAAGGCAAAGCGGATTGAGGAAGCCGGCGGCAGCCATGAAAGCTCCGGCATTGATCAGGCTGAAAGCCAGAGCTGACTTGCCTGAAATTATCCCACGGGGAACTTCTCTCCCGGCCGTTCTGGGATTCTTACTGTCAATGAATCGGTCGGCCCAACGGTTGAACCCCATGGCGGCATTCCGGGCCAAAACCATGCACAGTACAACCAGTAAAAGGTCTGTCCAGCGGAAAGCATACCCAGAATACTCCGTAGCCAGAAAGAAACCAACCAGAGCAAAGGGCATGGCAAAAACCGTATGGGCAAAAACGACAAGTGAAAGATAGTTCTTGATCCCCTTCATATCCGGTTGTTTCGGCTAATGTAGTTAATCGCCCCGCAATTTGTACATTTGCCGCCATGATAAAAATGGTGGTTACCGACCTTGATGGAACCCTCCTGAACGGGAATCAGAAAGTCAGCGAAACGGATTACCGCTCGCTGGAATGGCTGGGCAGCAAGGGGATCGTTCGTGTGATTGCCACCGGCCGATCACCTTATTCGTTCAATTGTGTGATCCCGGTGGATTTTCCGATTGATTACCTGGTATTCAGTTCGGGTGCCGGTGTTATGGATTATAGCACGAGGGAAATCCTTACGTCCAGCAATCTGCCCGGTGATCAGGTGCATAATATTGCCTTAAAGCTGCGCGAATTGGGAATTTCATTCAAGGTGCTGGGACCGGTGCCTGAGAACCATCGCTATGTTTATTATGAAAATGGCGAGCTCCATCCCGATTTCGTCCGCAGGATGGAGTTCTACAGGGGTTTCGAGAAACCCATTTCTTTTACCCCACCCAATTTCGGTGACTCCTGCCAATTCCTCATCATCCTGCCGAATGACCCTGCACGGTTCGAAGAGCTTAGTTCGCATTTCCCCGACGTCAAAGTTATCCGGGCCACATCTCCACTCGATCATCAGTCCATCTGGATGGAACTGTATCATCCATCTGTATCTAAGGCCAACGGAGCGAAATTCCTGTGCAAACGACTGGGAATCAAGCCTTCGGAAGTAATGGGCATCGGGAATGATTATAACGATACGGACCTGTTGGCTTTTGTCGGTCTTCCCTTTGTGGTGAAGAATGCTGCAAACGAGCTGAAAAAGATGTATCCGGTTGTATCCGGAAATGAAGAGAGCGGATTTACCTCAGCACTGCTCCCAGTTTTTTCTCAAATGCGCTGATCAGTTTTTCCATGACCTGATCGATCTGCCTGTCAGTCAGGGTTTTATTTTCATCCTGAAGAATAAAGCTGACAGCCAGTGATTTTTTACGGGATCCCAGTTTCTCATTCTGGTAAACATCAAACAGATTGATTTCCCTGATCAGTTTCCTTTCCACCAGAAAAGCCAGGCTGCGTATCTGTTCATAAGTTACAGAGCGGTCAACCACTAAAGCCAGGTCCCGACGCACCCACGGGTATTTCGGCAGCTCCTGGCATTTTACCTGGGGATTTACCAGGTTCAGCAAATAATCCCAATTGATTTCGGCAAACCAGACCGGCTCCTCGAGGTCAAAACGAACCAGAATGCCGGGATTTACCTGGCCTAAAACCATCAGGTCCGTTGATCCGTTTCGGTAAGTCAGTCCGCTGATAAACCGCTGGTCAAAACGTTCTTCGGAAATCAGGTCAGGCTGGTTCGCACCCAGGCGTGCAAGTATGGCTTCAGCATACCCTTTGAGCCGAAAGAAGGACGTATCTTGTGGTTTGAGTGACCAATGCTCCGGAATATTCTTGCCCGTTATCCATAAGGCAAGATTCCGGGTTTCCTGGTAGGAATCGGCCAGCAAGCGGTTTCCTTCAGGTTTCAGTATGTAGGTATTCCCAAATTCATACATGCAGAGATCGTGATTCCTGAATTTTGAGTTCAATGTGATTGATTCCAAACCTCCGAAGAGGAGCGTTCTCCGTAGTACCGCAAGATCCGAGCTGAGGGGGTTCAGCAATCTGATTTCTGATGACTGATCATAGCTGGGTATGGTCTCATAATAAGCCGATTGAGTTAATGAATTGACCATGATCTCGTTAAACCCCTGGGCTGTTAATTGCTCTGAAACCAGGTTCTCCAACTTGTCCGGATCGGGATACGGTGACCAGGTTAAAGTCGAGTTTACCTGGTCGCCGGTTCCGACGTTATTGTAACCATAGATCCTGAGTATCTCTTCAATCACGTCAGCTTCGCGCCTGACGTCGACCCGGTAAGTGGGAACCGTTACAAAAACGGATGATTCCGTTTCCCTGATGATCTCGATTTCGAGTGATTTGAGGATCTGTCTCACTTCATCACGGTCAATGAAAATCCCGATCAGGCGGTCAAGATTCGCCCATTTCAGTTCCACCGGATAGGGCGCTACAGGTTTCGGGTAAACATCCGTGATATCAGATGCGATTTTTCCGCCGGCCAGATCACAGATCATGGCTGCGGCGCGTTTGAGGGCATAAATGGTGCCATTCGGATCCGTACCCCTTTCGAACCTAAAGGAGGAATCCGTGTTGATCTGGTGCCTTTTGCTTGTCTTACGGATCCAGACAGGATTGAAGCAGGCCGATTCCAGGAATAAGCGGGTGGTTCGTCCGGTGATCCCTGAATGGAGTCCGCCGAAAATCCCGGCTATGCACATTCCTTCGCTTTCATTGCAGATCATCAGGTCCTGGCTTCCCAGCCTCCTTTCGGTTCCGTCCAGCGTAGTGAAAAGGGTTCCTTCAGGTAATGTTTGAACCTTGATCCTCCCGCCGGCAATCTGATCGACATCAAAGGCGTGAAGCGGCTGGCCGGTTTCATGAAGGACAAAGTTGGTTATGTCGACCACATTGTTGATGGGTGACATCCCGATGGCCATCAGCCTGTTTTTCAGCCACTGAGGCGACTCGGAAACCGTGATGCCTGTCAGTGTGATGCCGGAATACCGGAGGCAGGCTTCCGGATTGACAACCTCAACTGCAATTTTCAGGTCGGCGGTCCTGGCGGGAAGATCCGCGGAAGGCTTTGACAGCAGCAGGTTCTTATCCCGGTCCAGCGCAGCCTTCAGATCACGGGCAACCCCGTAATGAGAGGCACTGTCGATCCGGTTCGGGGTAAGTCCGATCTCGAAGATATGATCGGATTCAGGTTCAAAAAGTTCAGCAACCGGAGTCCCTGGAGGAATGGAAGGATCAAGCACCAGGATTCCGGAATGGTCTTTGCCAATCCCGATTTCATCTTCAGCACAGATCATGCCTTCTGAAACTTCTCCCCGGATCTTCGTTTTCCGGATAATCAGGGGATCGTCAAATCCGAATAGAGTGGAACCTGCCGGTGCCACAATCACTTTCTGCCCGGCAGCGACATTGGGTGCGCCGCAGACAATGGTCAGAGGATGGGATTCCCCGATGTTTACGGTCGCCAGGCTAAGCTTATCAGCCTGGGGGTGACGGACACACGTAAGAACTTCACCTGCCACCAGCCCTTTCAATCCTCCCCTGATGGTCTCAAACGGATAATGCCCTTCCACCTCAAGGCCAATATTGGTCAGTATTCCGGCAGTTTCAGCCGGATCGGTGTCGATATTGATATAGGTTCGAAGCCAATTGTAGGAGATCTTCATCGGAAATACCATTAGGAGGCTCAAAAATAGGAAAAATCCGGATTGGGAGTCCGGATTTTCACTAACCTAAAACCTAACCTATGAAATGATCCAATAAGGATCGTATGTAGAATTTGCGATTTTCACGGGTTACCCTGCCTGTATGTCCCCTGTTGGCCGGGTACACGTTCGACACTGTTATTCACATATCAGTGTTAAGAAAATCACATTGCAAAGAGAAATAAAATTTATCGTCCGAAAAAATGACTTTTGTTAAGTGAGCACCTCTTTTTTATCACCAAGTGTTTTAATTTTATCAGGACTGGATGCAGTATTTTTGTCGCTTCAAAGATCGACCTTTCATGACAGGCAAAAGACTACTAGCGGGCATCCTTTACGTTTGGTTTGCAACTGCTTCAATCAGTGCTCAGAATGATATAGCCATTACTGAGGATGAGTTGAGGAACCACGTGGAGTACTTGGCTTCGTATGGACTGGAGGGCCGGAGTCCGGGGGGATCCGGGGATTACCTGGCAGCTGCCTATATAAGGAACTGTTTTCTTCAATACGGCCTGCGTACGATGGGTGAGGATGGATTCCAGCCTTTTACGGTGATCACGGGCATACGGAAGGGCCATCTCAACAGTTTTACCCTGGACGGGCATCCGGCCACGATTGATGCCGATTTTATGCCCATGGCCATCAGTGGTAACGGATCCGTTTCGGGCCACTTGGTTTTTCTGGGGTACGGATTCCGGATCAGGACGGACTCATTGGTCTGGGATGATTATGAAGGGTTGGAGACTAGGGGAAAGATTGGAATCATCCTTCTCGGAGCTCCTGAATCGGATATTTCAGTCGAAAAGGATCCGTATGAAGATCACGGAACCGTCAGGAGCAAGCTTATTCATGCAAAAGATGCAGGCATTGAAGGCGTGATCCTCGTGGCGGGTCCCTCTTACGATGATAAGGATGAATTGGTGTTTGGTACTACCAAGGAAAGCTCAGCGGGTCTGCCGGTTGTCAGGGCGACCCGTTCATTTATTAATGATCACCTCAGGATCGCGGGCAAAACCATTGATAAAATTGAAGAGGACCTGAACCGCTTGCGCAAGCCTATGCCAGTAGTTTTGGATGTGTCGGCTGAAATCCAGACCGGCATCCTCAGTCAGCTGTCGGTTACACAAAACGTTATGGCTTACATACCCGCCTCTGATACCGGAGCACAACAGCAGTGGATAATCGTCGGTGCACATTATGATCATCTGGGCAGGGGGGGCACAGGTACAAGCTCAAGGGCCCCCGGTCAGAATGAAGTTCATCCGGGCGCTGATGACAATGCTTCCGGTGTGGCCTTAATGATAGAAGTGGCTGGCAACTTGTCGTCCAAAAGGAATGAACTTAAGCGTTCAGTTCTATTTGTTGCTTTCGGCGCTGAGGAAATGGGCCTGGTGGGATCCAAGTACATGATTATGAATCTCCCTGAACCAATAATAAAAACAAGTATCTCGGCCATGCTGAACTTTGACATGGTAGGCCGTCCTGAAAACAGAAAGGTCCATATCAGCGGGACCGGTACCGCTGTTGAAATGGACAGCCTCCTTTCCGTTTGGCCGGGTGGAAATTTGAATGCCAGTAAATTGCCGGAAGGATACGGGCCATCGGATCATGCATCCTTCTATGCCGAGAATATACCGGTACTTTATTTCAGCACGGGTCCCCATCTCGATTACCATACTCCGGGAGACACGCCTGATAAACTGGATTACGCGTTCATGAAAACCCTTGCCGAAGAAAGTGAGAAACTGATCATCACCGTCGCCAATACCGATCATATACTGAGTTTTTCGGAAGCCGGACCTAAACCTGCAGTTTCCGACAGGCGCAACCTCAAGGTGACTCTTGGTATCATGCCGGATGCCTTGTCGGACAGGAATGACGGTTTGCAGGTGGAATTTGTCACGCCCGGCAAGCCCGCCCATTTGGCTGGTATTCTGAAAGGGGATCGCATAGTCGCAATCAACGGAATGGCTGTCACGAACATTTATGATTACATGGCCCGGATGAAAACCCTGGAGCCAGGGCAGACAGCAAACGTTGAACTGGTCAGGGAAGGCCGGAAGATTGTTGTTTTGGTGCAATTTTAATTCCAGAGATCATGAAAAAGATTCTGTTATGGATGGCAGCGATTGTCCTGACTGTTTCAGCGGCTCTGTATCAGCGCAAGACCGGACCGACCTACCCCCGGTCAGAAGATGTGACCATCGGTGATTCCACTTACCGCTTCGAACTGATCCGGACCAATGGTCCGCGGGATGCCAGGGTGAAAATACCGATCAAGGACACCAGCGTGACTGCATTCCTCTTTTATAAGAAGCTGGGGGTTTCCGAGGACTATACCCGTGCAGAATTCACCTGGAAAGAGATCCGCTACCATTCGCCATTTATGAAGAAGGTCATGAGGAAGAAGGATGAGACGGCCCTGGCTGCTTACCTTCCTCAGCAACCTCCAGCCGGAAAGCTGGAATATTTCATTATGCTGACAAAGGACGGAAAATCGGTCACTGTCGCGAAGGAGCAGCCGGTTGTGATCCGTTTCAAGGGGAACGTCCCGGCTGCCGTCCTCATACCCCACATCATTTTAATGTTCCTGGGCATGCTGTTTGCCACCGTGGCAGGACTCTTTGCAGCCTTTAAACTTGATCGCTACCGTCGGTACACTCTGTGGACACTGGCAATCCTGTTCATCGGAGGATTCATTTTCGGACCCTGGGTTCAATGGTACGCCTTCGGGGAGTGGTGGACCGGAATCCCGTTCGGTTGGGATCTGACCGATAATAAAACCCTGTTCGCCTTCCTGTTTTGGATCGCTGCGCTCTTTGGCATCAGGGGCAAAGGGCGTCCATGGCTGATCATACTGGCTGCCGTGATGACCCTGGTGATCTTCAGCATTCCTCATAGCCTGTTCGGTTCAACCCTGGATTATTCTACCGGGACGGTGATTCAGAGCTGATCCGGCATTAACCTGACATTTTTTCACTGGCACGGGCTTTGAAAAGAGGGTCCGAGAATCAACCAATATACCTTATGGAAACGTCAAAGCAGCAAGGCACTATCCAGGTTACTTCGGAGAATATTTTTCCCATCATTAAGAAATTCCTCTACAGCGAGCATGAGATCTTTCTGCGTGAATTGATATCCAATGCGATAGACGCCACGCAAAAATTAAAAACCCTGGCTTCGGTCGGAGATTTCACAGGGGAACTCGGCGACCTGACTATCCGCGTGTCAATTGACAAAAAGAAAAAAACCCTGACGGTTTCGGACAGGGGCATTGGAATGACCGCGAAAGAGATCGACAAGTTCATCAACCAGATCGCCTTCTCAGGGGCAGAGGAATTCATGAAGAAATACAAGAAAGACGCGAATGCCATCATTGGTCATTTCGGCCTGGGCTTCTATTCTTCCTTCATGGTTTCAGACCAGGTGGAAATAGTGACCAAATCCTATAAAAGGGTTAAGGCAGCCAAATGGTCTTGCCATGGCGATCCCCAATATACGCTTGAGGAGTTTGACCGTGATGAGAGAGGGACCGACGTGATACTCCACATCGACAGCGAGTCATCCGAATTTCTCGAGGAGGACAGGATTCTGGGGCTACTGAACAAGTATTCTCGCTTCCTGCCTATTCCCATTGCTTTCGGGAAGGAAAAAGAATGGAAGGACGGCAAATATGTTGAGACCGGAAAGGATAAGATCATCAACAATACCGAACCCGCCTGGATCCGGAAACCTGCCGATCTGAAAGAGGAGGACTATTCCGCTTTCTACAAGGAATTATACCCGATGGCTGACGAGCCCCTGTTCCATATTCACCTGAATGTGGATTATCCGTTTCACCTGACGGGAATCCTTTATTTTCCGAGGATCCGGAGCAATTGGGAAGTTCAGAAAAACAAGATCCAGCTTTATTCAAACCAGGTATATGTCACGGATTCGGTGGAAGGCATTGTACCTGACTTTCTGACACTGCTCCACGGGGTTCTTGATAGTCCCGATATACCCCTGAATGTCAGCCGCTCTTTTCTTCAATCGGATCAGAATGTCAAAAAAATATCGGCTCACATTACCAAAAAAGTGGCCGATCGCCTGAAAGAGATCTTTACCAACAACCGGGAGCAATTTGAGCAGAAGTGGGACGACCTGAAACTGTTCATTAATTACGGGATGCTTACCGAGGAGAAATTCTGGGACAAGGCCAGGGAGTTTGCCTTGATGAAGAATACGGAAGGCAAGTATTTTACCTATGATGAATATAAAGAGATCATCAAGGGCAATCAGACAGATAAGAACGGCACCCTGGTTTACCTGTATGCAAGCGACAAGGAGGAACAGTACAGTTTCATCTGCGCGGCCAGGGACAAAGGATATGATGTGCTCCTGATGGACGGGCAGTTTGACACGCATTATCTGAACCATCTTGAGGAAAAGCTCGAGAAATCCCATTTTGTCAGGGTCGATTCCGATGTACTTGACAAGCTTATCGACAAAAAACAGCCGCGTGAATCAAAACTGGATAAAAAATTGGAAGGATGGCTTAAGCCTGTGTTTAAAAGCCAGGCCCCCGGTGAGGATTACTTTATCACTTTCGAGGCCCTGGATGAAAATTCCCTGCCCGTGCTGATAACCCAGTCGGAATGGAGCCGGAGGATGAAGGAAATGTCAAAGCTGTCAGGGGGCATGAGTTTTTACCGTGACCTGCCGGATCATTTTAACCTTGTGGTCAATACGAACCACCCGGTCATCCTGAAGCTTGCGGAGGAGATGAGCCTGAGCTGCGGTGAAGAGGCCGGCAAATTCGAAAAAGAAATGGACAATGTCCGGGTTGACAAGGAGAGCCTGGAATCCATACTGAAAGGCAAAAAGGAAGAGGACTTGCTGCAGGAAGAAAAGGATCAGCGTGAAGAACTTGACAAAAAACTGGAAGAGGTAGAAAAGCAACGTGATGAAATTCTCTCAGCATTTGCAACGAAGACTCCTGCCGTTAAACAACTGATCGATCTCGCCCTGCTGGCAACCAACCGCTTGGCCGGGGAGGCGCTCGATACGTTTGTCAAACGCAGCATCGGTTTGCTGGGTAAATAACGTCCGGGATCATTATCTTTAGGGTTTTAATCCGCACCCATGAAGACTAAAACACGCTTTGCCCTTGTTGCAGCCCTGATGCTGGGAATCAGCCTGACCGTCAACGGCCAGGTTTTGTCTTACGGCGCCCGGCTGGGCATGGGCTTTCCGGGGTTTATCAATGAGGAAATCGGCAGCCAGCGCATAACCCTGGCCACGAGCCTGATCGGCAGTCTCAGGATCACCGATGGTTTTCAGGTCATGGTCGAGGCAGGTTACCAGAGAAAGGGCAATAAATTTACCAACCAATATTGGGATGCCCAGGGTGCCGTTGTTGAAGATTCGACCTACCTGGTCATGACCAACATGGACTATATTAACATACCCCTCTATCTCAGGCTGAATCTGGGTGGCGTTAATAAATTCTATATTCAGGCCGGTGGTTATTACGGGTATCTTCTCTTTGCCAATTTTACGGGTATGCGGTCCGGAGAGCTGGTCAGCAAAGTACCCTACCGCGAAGGGCTCGCCGTGCATGATTTCGGGATCGTGGCCGGAGGCGGCATTGAAACTCCCATACGCCCGGGACTGTCCATTGCCCTGGATCTTAAGTACTATATCGGGCTAAAGGACCTGAACAGGAACCCCCTGATCATTGGTCATTCAAACCCTGTCAAGAACAAGGGATTGACGATGTGCATGGGATTTCTGGTTGACGTAGAATAGAAGCAACGGATCCAGGGTGCCAGGATCCCTGTGCAAAAATCGGTTTACAGGCCATCAGGCCTAAGCATTGAACACTCTCCTGAACTCTTTCTTCAGTTGCCCCAGAGCGAGTTGGGAAGGCGAGGTTTCAGCCTCCATCTGGATTTCCAGGATTTTTTTGCTCAGCTCGAGGGCGGATCCATCGGGGTTGACCTTAAGGGCCGCGGAATTGATGATGTCGATAGTTCCTTCCTTGGCATTTTTGACCAGGCTCCAGGCATCGTCGGAAACATAGATCTGCTGCGCCAGGTTATGTTCATATTCGACCCGGATCGCAGCCAAAAGATGCTGATGAAACTCCCGGCAGGTATACTCTTTCTCCTGCTCCCTGACAACCAGGGAATCAACCGTTATCCGCTCAAGGAACAGGCTCAACCGTTCATACGCTTGCAGCCTCAGGGGCAGGACTTTTTTCTGGTCCTGCATCAGAAATTCGCGGTCCTGTTCCCGCTTGAAACTGCGGAAGTAATAGCGGATCATCACCCACGCCGTCAGAAAAACAACCAGGGAAGGAATGGTATATTTCAGGATTTCAAGGATCTCTTTCATGCCCCGGAAATTAAGTTAATATGCAAGTTTACGTTTTTTCGACTAAAAACTAATTGTCGTACATTTACCGCTTGATCAGCGTAAAATCGAGACCATGAAAGTTGATAAGATATCGAGCCGGTTGAAGGCCCTGGCCATTTCTGAAACGCTGGCCATGGCAGCTAAAAGCAGGGAATTAAAAAGCCAGGGAATTGATATTGTTGACCTTAGCCTGGGAGAACCGGACTTCAACACGCCCGAACTGATAAAGGAAGCTGGCATCCGTGCCATCAGGGAAAACTACTCACATTACACTCCCGTACCGGGATATGCCGACCTGCGCCAGGCCATCGTAACCAAATTGAAACGGGACAACAACCTTGAATTCACCCCTGAACAGATCGTAGTGTCCAACGGGGCCAAGCAATCATTGACCAATGTCATCCTGGGTGTCGTTGATCCCGGCGACGAAGTGATTATTCCTGCTCCATATTGGGTTTCCTATCCTGAGATGGTCAAACTGGCTGAAGGGAAGCCGGTATACGTCACGGGTGGCATCGAACAGGATTACAAGATAACTCCCCGTCAGCTCGAGGGTGCCATTACCTCCCGGACCCGGGCCTTCCTGTTCAGTTCCCCTTCCAATCCGACAGGGGAACTCTATACCCGGGATGAACTACAAGCCCTCGCAGAAGTTTTTCACAGGCATCCCCAGATTCTGATCCTCTCTGATGAGATCTACGAATACATAATTTATGAAGGCCGGCATGAGTCCATTGCCCAGTTCGACAACATGCATGACCATGTCGCCGTGATCAACGGGGTATCCAAAGGATATGCCATGACAGGATGGCGGATCGGCTACCTGGCCGCACCTTTGTGGTTGGCCCAGGCATGCACCAAACTCCAGGGACAATACACGTCGGCTCCAAGTTCGATTGCCCAGAAAGCGGCGATTGCGGGCTTACTGGGCGACCGTTCGGTGATTGACCGGATGGTTGAAATCTTCCGGAAAAGAAGGGACCTGGTGGTCAGCCGTCTGGCAGGGATCCCGGGGCTTCGCTCAAATAACCCTCCCGGAGCTTTTTATGTATTGCCTGATATTTCCTCTTTTTTCGGAAAATCTGATGGCCGGACCACCATTTCCTCAGCAAACGATCTGGCCATGTACCTGTTGAATGATGCTCATGTCGCCTTGGTTTCAGGAGTTGCGTTCGGAGCTCCCGGCTGCATCAGGATCTCATACGCGACATCGGAGGACCTGCTGAACAAGGCTATCGACCGGATTGGGGATGCCCTGTCAAAACTGGCCTGATTGCCATGGTTTTGAAAAAACTATTGATAAGATGGGGGCTGGTTGCCGGTGGGGTGTTGATCCTTGCTGTGGTGGCAACAGCCGGGCTCTTTTATACCTGGATATCTTCCCCCAGCCTGGTGAAAACGGATCGTGACTCCCTCTATTTTTTTGTCAGGACCGGATCCGGTTATTCGGATGTCTATGCAGAAATGCGAAAGTCAGGATGGCTGAAATATGAGAAAGGTTTTGATTGGGTGGCCAGGAGAAAAAGCTATCCGGAATTGATCAAACCGGGAAGGTATCTGCTCCGGAAGGGAATGTCGAACGCTGACATTATCAATTTGCTCCGGTCTGGCCGGCAGGAAGAAGTAGCCCTGGTCTTTAATACCACCAGGCATTTCGACAGACTTGCCGGAGTCCTGTCAAAGCAGATAGAGGCTGATTCCGCTTCCTTGGTACAGGCCTTCAATGATACCTCAAAAATGGAATCGCTGGGCTTTTCGCGGATTAACTGGTTTGCCCTGTTCATTCCGAACACCTACCGGTTCCTGTGGAATACAAGCGCTGATCAGTTCCTTGAACGGATGAAAAAAGAGTATGACGCTTTCTGGAACCAGGAACGACTTAAAAAGCTGGGTGACATGGGCTTCGACCGATTCCAGCTCGTCACCCTGGCTTCAATTGTGCAGGAAGAAACCTTCAAGCCTGATGAAATGGCGCGTGTGGCCGGTGTTTACATGAACCGTCTTAAAAAGGGCATCCGGCTTCAGGCGGATCCGACTGTCATCTTTGCCACCGGAGATTATTCCATCAGGCGTGTTTTGCACAAGCACCTGACTATCGAGTCACCCTATAATACCTATCTGTATTCGGGTTTACCCCCCGGCCCCATACGCATACCTTCCATCCAGGCTGTGGATGCCTGCCTGAATTACGAGAAGCATGACTTCCTCTATTTCTGTGCCAGGGACGATTTCAACGGTTATCATTCTTTTGCCTCGACTTACAGTGATCACATGAGGAATGCCAGGAAATACCGGAAGGCTATCAGTCTTAAGGAGAAAGGATAAAAGAGGAAAGTCAGATGATTCGTACTTCGGGATCGAGGGAAATTCCGAATTTCTGCAGCACCGATTCTTTGATTCGCTGCGATAGCGAAAGAACTTCTTTTCCCGAAGCTCTTCCATAGTTGACCAGTACGAGAGCCTGGCGGGGATACACTCCCACGTCGCCTTCCCGGAAACCTTTCCAGCCGCATTGCTCTATGAGCCAGCCGGCAGACATCTTAACCGATTGGCTGTTCTCCTCATAAACCGGCATTCCGGGATAAATTGCGAGCAATTCCGCAGCCTGTGAGGCAGGAATGACAGGATTTTTAAAGAAGCTTCCGGCACTTGCCGTTTCAGCAGGATCGGGAAGCTTCGACCGGCGGATCCTGATGACGGCCTGCCGTACACTCTCCGGTGTAGGTGCAGGATGACCGGCGAAACATTGGCCGAGAGCTTCATAGGAGAGGTTGACCTTCGGATGCTTCTGCAACCGGAAAGAGACGTTCCAGATCAACCATTTCTTTTCCGATTTCCGTTTGAAGATGCTGTCGCGGTATCCAAAAGCGCATTCCTCCGCAGTCATCGAAAAAACCCGAAGATCCTCCAGATCCACAACCTCGACGCTATCAATCCAGGAACCGGCATCCGTACCGTAGGCGCCTATGTTCTGTACCGGAGAAGCTCCCACGGTGCCCGGTATCAGGGAGAGGTTTTCCAATCCTCCCAAACCGTGCATCACGCACCATTTCACCAGATCATCCCAGTCGGTTCCTGCACCCGCAGAAACCAGTGAATACTCTTTCTTGTCAGCAACCACCTTGATCCCATGGTTGACCGGGTGTATGATGGTCCCTTGAAAATCCCGGGTGAATAATATGTTGCTGCCTCCGCCCAGGATCAATAACGGACCTGAAGTTGCCCGCGAATTCATCACCTTGATCAATTCCTCCCTTGAATCGGTTTCGATGAAAAAAGAAGCGTTTGAATCGACGTGAAAAGTGTTCAGATTGCCCAGAGGGTGATTTCGGTGTATTGTCAGCATAATGCAAAGATAAGCTCCCCGCAATAAATCGGGACTATTTCGTTTTTTAGTTACTTTAGATCATCACTTGACCGGAGACGGTGAATCAAAGGATCATACTCACGGTAACCAATGACCTGACGGGGGATCAGAGGATCCACAAAGTGGCCATGAGCCTGCTGAAATCCGGTTATACCCCGGTTTTGGCCGGACGCAGGCTGCGCGGTTCACAACCCTTGAGCCGCCCGTATCCCTGTGTGAGGTTCCGTTTGCCGGTGAGGAAAGGTCCCCTCTTTTATGCTCTATTCAATATCAGGCTTTTTTGTTTTTTATCATTCTGCAGGGCAGATCGCTTCCTGGCCAATGACCTCGATACGCTTCCGGCGGTTTTCCTTGCCGGGCGGCTACGGGGAAAGCCGGTCATCTATGATTCACACGAATATTTTACGGAAGTGCCCGAACTGGTGGGACGCCCTGGGACGAAAAGGATTTGGGAAGCCATTGAGTCCCGGATTTTCCCAAAGCTCAAGCGGATCTATACCGTCAATGAATCGATAGCAGCGATTTATCGTGAAAAGTATGGAGTTGAGATCGGAGTGATCAGGAATCTGCCCCCTGAACACCGTTCTGAACCGCTTAAAGGTTTCCTGCCGGATTCCTTTTCAGGCCACCCCCTGATCCTTTATCAGGGCGCGGTCAATATTGGCAGGGGACTTGAACAGATGATCAGGGCCATGAACTTCCTGCCAGACCTGCGCCTGGTAATTGTGGGGGACGGGGATATCAAACGGGATCTGTCAAACCTGGTCAGGGAGTTGACTTTCGAAGACCGGGTGTGGTTTGCAGGGCGTATCCCTTTTGAAAACCTCGCTTGGTACACCGGGCAAGCAACACTGGGCATCAGCCTGGAACAGGATATCGGGCTTAATTACCGGTACGCGTTACCCAATAAACTTTTTGATTACATGCAGGCAGGACTGCCCGTTCTGGCATCGGACCTGCCAGAGATCCGTCGGGTGGTCATGGAAGCCGATTTTGGTATGCTAATCAACCGGTTTAATCCGGAATACCTGGCGGACGTCATTGGTGGCATGATCCAAGACCGGATCAGGATGGAACAATGGCATCAGAATGCCCTGAAAGCTTGTCCACATTACACCTGGGAATCACAGGAGTCCACACTCCTGTCTCTGGTCTCTGGTCTCTAGGTCTCTTGTCTCTTGTCTCTGGTCTCTGGTCTCTGCTAGAGCCTCATCACCTTCTCAAAGTCGAAGTAGTTCTGTGACGGTTCCACCGGATCCAACCGGCCGCTCTCACAGCGATACGTGCGGAAGGGAAACTTGCGTATCATGTTGTAGTCGTGGGTGGCCATCAGGATTGCACGTCCGTTTCGGGAAATACTGATCAGCAACCGCATCAGTTCCTCGCTCGTATCCGGGTCCAGGTTACCCGTGGGTTCGTCGGCAAGGATGATTTCAGGATCATTCAGCAGGGCACGTGCGATAACCACGCGCTGCTGCTCGCCGCCTGAAAGCTGGTGAGGCAGTTTGTCGTCCTTGTATTTGAGATCCACCCGGCCCAGTACTTCCGAGACCCTTTGCTTGATCCGGATCTTGTCTTTCCAACCTGTGGCTCCCAGGACAAAAGAGAGGTTCTGGAAAACGCTCCGGTCCTCCAGGAGCTGAAAGTCCTGGAATACCATCCCGATCTTGCGCCGGAGTTTTGGAACGTCACGCATCCTCACGGTTTTCAGGTTGAATCCGACGATGGATCCTTCGCCGTCCCTCAAGGGCAACTCTGCATAAAGGGTTTTCAGCAGGCTGGTTTTACCTGTCCCCACCTTGCCTATCAGGTATGTGAACTCACCGGGCTGCACTCTTAGAGTGACATTGTCCAGGACCAAGTTCATCTGCTGGTAGACCGAAGCATGCCGCAGATCAATCACCGGCTCCGTGCTCTCCATGATCTTATTAACTGTCTGATGTTAATTTATATGTAGAAAAGGGGACCTCCCGGCTGGGAAGCCTCGTTTATCTTTACTAAAGTAAAAATAAAACGCCGGATAATAAGTTTTACAGAATATACCATAAGGGCTACAACCATGAATCGCAAACCAGGAATAATTGTCCTATTACTGATCCAGGTCATTTCAGCCGCAGTTGCTTTTCCCCAGCAATCTGCTGTTTATTCGGATACCGACCGGGATCTCAAAGAGGGTTTGGAACTCTATCATAAAGAGCAGTATGGCGCCGCCTTGATGAGGTTTACCGACTACCTCCGGCGTACAGAGGGTGGGGAAGCAACCTCCCGGTCGGATGCCGCTTTCTACCAAGCCATGTGTGCCATCCGGCTTGATCATGCCAACGGTGAAGCACTCGTCACCAATTTCCTGCAAGATTATCCCGAGAGCTCCAAGGCCAGCCGCGCCAGCTTTGAAATGGCTAAAGTCTTGTTCAATGAAAAGAAAATAAAACCGGCCCTGCGCTGGTTCCGGCAGGTCATTCCAGCGAAGCTTCCCAGGGAACTGGTGCCGGAATACCATTTTTCTTATGGATATTGCCTTTTTGATGAGAAGGACTACAACAAGGCACAGCCCCTGTTCGAACAGGCCATGCAGAGCAATAGCCCCCTGGCCGAAGCAGCCAACTATTATTATCATTACACCCTGTACCAATCAGGAAAATATGAAAATGCCCTGAAAGGATTTCTGGGACTCCGTGAAAGCCGCGAATTCGGACGGTCAGCTGACTATTGCATAGCCCAGATCTACTATTACCAGGGCCGGTTTGAGGAGGCTATACCCATAGCTTCCCAACTGATCCGGAACGCGAAAGGGGAAGAACAGGCCGAACTGGCCCGGATAACCGGGGATTCCTACTTCCGGCTGGACCAGTTCTCTAAAGCCATACCCTTCCTTGAGCAATACCGGAAAGGGATTAAGACCATGTCCCGAGAGGAGCACTATTCCCTTGGTTACGCTTATTATATCAATGAACAATTGCCCGAAGCCGCTAAGGAACTGGAACAAATCAGCGATGCAAATGACGCGCTCACCCAATATTCAGCGCACCTTCTGGGAGGCATTTTGATCGACCTGAACGATAAGCTGAAGGCGAGGTCGGCATTCCGCAAGGCTTCCTTACTGACTTTCGACAAGAACCTGCAGGAAGAATCCCTGCTGAATTATGCCAAGCTGAATTTTGACCTTTCCATCTCCGGCGAGACTCTCCGGGCATTTGAGGAGTTCCTGAACACTTTTCCTGAATCCCGGCATCGTGAGGAGGTTTATGATTACCTGGTCAAGGTCTTCATGAACACCCGCAACTACCAGGAAGCGCTGGTAACGCTGGATAAGATCAGCAATAAAACGCCGGAAGTCCGGAAGGCTTACCAGCGGATTGCCTATTACCGCGGGCTGGAATTATTCAACAACCTGAAATACCGCGAAGCCATCGATATGCTCGACCGTTCACTCGACATCGGCAACTATGATGACCGCATCCGGATACTCTGCTATTACTGGCAGGCAGAAGCCTGGTACAATACCAAAGCCTACCAGAACGCGATCAGTTGCTATGACCGTTTTCTTTCGTTCAATGAAGCTGCCTATCTGCCTGAGTATAACCTGGCCTACTACGGAACCGGGTATGCCTACTTCAATATGGAAAATTACGACGAGGCACAGACCTGGTTCAAACGGTTCATCTCCCGCGCCGGGAAGCAGGATAAACTGGTGGCCGACGCCTATAACCGGACGGGAGATTGCCTGTTCATGAACAGGACCTATTATCAGGCCATAGATTATTATGATAAATCAATAGCCCTTAAGACGGACGATGCAAGTTATGCCCTGTTCCAGAAAGGTTTCTCCCTGGGACTGGTCCAGCGGCCGGGTCAGAAAGTGGACGTGCTCAACAAGCTGATCCGGGATTACCCCAAATCGCAGTACCTGGACGATGCACTCTATGAAATCGGACGTTCCTTCGTAGACATGAACCAGACGGCAGATGCCATCCGGACATTTAATCAATTGATACAGCAGTTCCCGGGCAGTTCCAATGTGAGGAAATCCTATGTGCAACTGGGAATGATCCATTATAATTCCAACCAGAATGAAGAGGCGCTGCAGATGTACAAGAAAGTCGTCTCGACATGGCCTGAATCGCAGGAATCCGTTGACGCCATGGCCGGGATCAAGAATATTTATATTGAAGAAAACCGTGTGGATGAATACTTTGCTTTCGCACAGGCAACCGGCCGGGTTACGGATATTTCAGCTTCCGAGCAGGACAGCCTGATTTACCTGTCGGCCGAAAAAATTTACCTGCAGGGGAACTGCGAAAAAGCCAATCAGAATTTCGCACAATATATCTCGCGTTTCCCCCAGGGTCGTTTTTTACTCAACGCATACTATTACAAGGGTGATTGCCATTATCGCTCAAATGAACTGAACGAGGCGCTTTCCGCCTATTCCTATGTTCTCTCAAGAGGCTCCAACCGCTTTACTGAAGTAGCCCTGTCCCGGTCGGCTGAAATCTGCTACCAGCAGTCGAATTTCGAGAAGGCCCTGGTGCTCTACAGGCAGCTTGAACAACAGGCTGATGCACAGGAGAACATCCTGGACGCCCGTATCGGGATCATGCGCTGCTCGTACCGGCAGAAAGATTATGAGACCGTGATCCAGTCAGCCAGGATGGTCCTTGGCAGTGACAGGCTTCCCGAGGAAATCAGCCGGGAAGCTTCGTTCATTCTCGGAAAATCCTACCTTGAACAAGGTGATCCTGAGCAGGCGCTTGGAGTCCTGACCCGCGTGGCTGGTGATGTCAAGAACAAAGAAGGAGCCGAATCCAAGTACCTGATCGCCGAGATCCTTTTCCGCAAAGGTCTGGTCGATCAATCGGAAAAAGAGATACTTGAATTCCTGGACCAAAACACCACCCACCAATTTTGGCTGGCCAAGGCCTATATCCTGTGGTCCGATATTTACATCAACCGCCGGGACCTGTTCCAGGCCAAGGCCACGCTGGAAATACTGAAAGAAAATTATTCCAGGTCGGATGATGGAATTCTCAATACCGTCAATGACAAGCTGAAGTGGATAGCAAACCAAAATCAAGAAAATTAAGAAACAATGACAATCAGGGATTCTAAGCAACCGGGTATCAGGTCGTTGCTGATGGGTATGATCGCTCTGGTGACAGTACACGGCTTGGTTGTTGCACAGGAAGGACTGAATAAGGAAGTCAGTGTGGTCAGGCCGTACAGCCCATCGGTCGCCAATGCTGTCAAAACCCGCCTTATGCCCAAACTGGATGACTCGGTTCATGCACAGACCTATTTCGATTATTATATCCAGCCGGCCAGGATCAATCCGCAGTTGCGTGTCCGGGGAATTGAAGCTGCTGAGTTCCGGCCTGAAGGCAAAGAAAACCTCAAGCCCTCGATTGTTACCCTAGGGCTCGGGAACTACTGGACCCCCATGGGAAAGCTGAGCATACATACGCTCAGCAATCCGAAAACGAGCTTGGGTGTCGACATGAGCCACCTGTCATCCCAAGGCTTCATGAAGATGGCCGATGAGCGGAAAACCTATGCGGGTTATGCTTATAATGATGTCAAATTTTGTGGCCAGCAGTATCTGAAGAACAGTACCTTCACTTCAGATTTTTATTTCAATGAAGACCATCATTTTCTATACGGTTACAGCACAGACTCCCTCAACGACGGGACTCCGGTCACTCCCCTTAACCTCCGGATGACTCAGAGGGATTCGGTTCCCGTGCAAAGGTTCGTGATATTGGGCAGCCGGCTGAGCCTGCAGTCCGACCGGGAGAGCCGGCAGGGCTGGCAATACAGGATCGACGGGCAGTATGATTTCCTTATCACTGGTAGAGATAGCCTGAGACTGGGACAAGACACCGTCCCCGATACAAAAGAAATGGAGCATGAAGGCCAGCTCGACTTCGCCCTGTCAAAATCGTGGGATAAAATCTCGGTGGGTGGCGAAATAGGGGCCGATTATGTTTACCGTACTTATTTGCCCGACAGCCTGAGCTATGTAGTCGCCTATGCGGATCCCTGGATCGGTTTTAATTGGAAATACATCAAGCTGACCGCCGGTCCCAAGGTTGCCATGGGGAGGAACGCGGAGAAGTTTTTCATTTACCCGCGGGTCAAACTCGAGTTCAACATCACGGATCTGCTCGTTCCCTACGTCGGACTGAACGGCTATTACGAGAACCATACACTCCGTTCCGTTTCCCGCGAGAATCCTTACATGGTGGATAATCAACTGCTTAAGCCAACCCACCACCGCTTTATCGCCTATGGCGGCCTCCGCGGAAGGTTCTCGCCAATGGTGGCTTTCAACCTGGCGGTTTCCTGGGAAGATGCCGATTCCCTTTTGTTTTTCGTACCTGACCGGACAAATCCGAAGCTAAATACCTTTAATGTCGTGTACGATAACGGAAGTATCCTCCAGATGGGTGGTGAAATCTCCCTGAGGCAGAGCGATAACCTCTCCTACATCCTGAAAGGTAACTACTATCAGTACGACCTGGACACACTGGCCGCTCCCTGGCATAAGCCCGCCTGGGACCTGAACTTTACCGCCCGATATGCATGGAAGAAAAAACTGATGGTCAAAACCGAACTTTTCCTCCTGGGCAAATCCCGGGTTCCGGATCCTGATCCGGCCATCTCTGCTCCCATGGAGCTCGATGGGCTTGTTGATATCAACCTGGCGGCCGAGTACAGGATACTGACCTGGCTTTCTGTTTTTGCTCAGGTAAATAACCTCATATCAGACAAATACTATATCTGGCAAAACTACCCCATGCAGGGGATTAATTTCCTAGCCGGGCTCTCCTGTATTTTCTGATTTGTAATCATCACATAATCAATTAGTTAATCATCAGGTTTTCTGTTGAAAAGTATCCTGATTTTAACCCCGTTTTATGAGGTTAAAACGTCCGGTTTTGCTATCTTTGTCTGATTTTTTAAATAACCAGAATTGGCTTTATAACTATCATATTATGAGTGATTTACAAAATAAACCAAATGGCAACGGATATTCGGCTGACAGTATCCAGGTTTTGGAAGGCCTGGAAGCTGTCCGGAAACGCCCGGCTATGTACATCGGGGATATTTCCGAGAGGGGATTGCACCATTTGGTTTATGAGGTCATTGACAATTCCATTGACGAAGCATTGGCCGGTTTTTGCCGGAATATCGGACTGGTCATACATAAAGAGGGCAGTATTACAGTGACAGACGATGGCCGGGGCATACCGGTGGATATGCATGAAAAGGAAGGACGGTCGGCCCTTGAAGTGGTCATGACTGTTTTGCATGCTGGCGGGAAATTCAACAAGGATAGCTACAAAGTATCCGGCGGATTACATGGTGTCGGGGTTTCCTGCGTCAATGCCCTCTCCGAATACCTCCGTGCCGAGGTTCACAGGGACGGCAAAATGTATGTGCAGGAGTACAGGCAAGGCGATCCGGTAGCCCCGGTCAAGGAGGTGGGAACTTCGGACAAGACGGGAACAATCATTCATTTTATTCCCGATGCCGGGATATTCACCACGCTGGATTTTAAATACGAGATCCTGGCCGACCGGCTCAGGGAGCTGGCTTACCTGAACAAGCAGATCCGGCTGACGTTGACAGACGAGCGTGTAATCCTTGATGACGGCACTTGCCAGTATGAGGAGTTTTATTCGCTTCAAGGCCTGAAGGAATACGTTGAATACATTGATGAAGGCCGCGAGAAGCTGATCGAGGAGGTTATCTGCATCGAAACGGAAAAAAGCGGCATCCCGGTGGAAATAGCCATGCAGTACAATACCACATTCAACGAATATGTGCACTCCTATGTCAATAATATCAATACCATTGAAGGCGGGACGCACCTGGTGGGTTTCCGCCGGGGGCTCACACGAACACTTAAAAGGTATGCTGAGGATTCCGGCATGCTGGCCAAACTGAAATTTGATATTAATGGGGATGATTTCAGGGAAGGCCTGACAGCCATCATTTCGGTCAAGGTTCAGGAACCCCAGTTCGAAGGGCAGACCAAAACCAAGCTTGGCAACAGTGAGGTGAGCCTGGCTGTGGATCAGGCCATCAGCGACATGCTCAAGAATTACCTGGAAGAACATCCGAAAGAGGCCAGGGCAATAGTGAACAAGGTGATCCTGGCTGCTACGGCCCGTCACGCTGCCCGGAAAGCAAGAGAACTCGTCCAACGGAAAAATGTGCTCAGCGGATCGGGGTTACCCGGCAAACTGGCCGATTGCTCGGACAACGATCCCGAATCCTGTGAGCTATATCTTGTGGAGGGAGACTCGGCAGGCGGTACGGCCAAACAGGGGCGCGACAGGCAGTTCCAGGCCATTCTGCCGCTCAGGGGCAAGATCCTCAACGTTGAAAAGGCCATGCAACACAAAATATTCGACAATGAGGAGATCAAGAACATCTTTACCGCCCTGGGTGTGACGATCGGAACGGAAGAGGACAGCAAGGAGGTGAACCTTCAAGGCCTGAGATACCACAAGATCATCATCATGACCGATGCCGATGTGGATGGAAGCCACATCACCACCCTGATCCTGACTTTCTTTTTCCGGTTTTTGCATTCCCTGATCGAACAGGGACACGTTTATATTGCCACACCCCCGCTTTACCTCATGAAGAAAGGAAAAACCGAAAAATACTGCTGGACGGAAGCCGAAAGGGAAGCCCTGACCCAGGAACTTGGCGGGGGGAAAGACGGTGGACTTCACATCCAGAGATATAAAGGCTTGGGTGAAATGAATGCCGAACAGCTGTGGCTAACCACAATGAACCCTGCCTTTCGCACGCTGCGGCAAGTGACGATTGAGAATGCCGCTGCCGCCGACCGTACTTTTTCAATGCTGATGGGCGATGAAGTGGCCCCGAGGAGGGAATTCATCGAGAAAAACGCCAGATACGCCAAGATCGACGCTTAATAAAGTTGTCAACTTTTAAAAAGTTGACAACTTTAATAGGGAAAGCTCCCCTCGAAGACCCTGGTTGCCGGCCCCTCCAGCCAAACATCGGTGAAGTGACCCGATGGCAGTTGTTGGAAGGTTACTGTGAGGTCGCCGCCGGCCGCATGGCAATTATACACTGAATATCCGGCCTTAAACAGCCATTCCGCTGCAATGGCCGCGGCTATGTTGCCAGTTCCGCAGGCGAGAGTCTCCCGTTCCACACCCCGCTCATAGGTCCTGACTTTCAGATTATTGCCCAGGACCTGCACAAAGTTGACATTGGTGCCACCCGGTGCGAAACGAGCATCGTAACGGTATTTCCGGCCCACCTGTTCCACGTCGATGCCTTCGATCGAATCCACAAACATCACCAGGTGCGGCACCCCCGTATTTAAAAACACTCCCTGTAATACCCCTGGCTCAACCCTTTCAACCTTTTCAACCTCCTTCATCTTCAACCGTATCCAATCCGGCCGGATCACACGGGCTTCATGAACTCCGTCTGTTGTCAGGAACCGGGCTTCCTTTCCGATCATTCCGAGCTCATAAGCCATGGCAGTGATGCAACGTCCGCCGTTGCCGCACATCTCGGCCGGAAAACCATCCGGATTAAAGAACAGCATATTAAAATCGTATCCAGCGTCAGGTTCCGACATCAGGATCAGTCCGTCGGCCCCTATGCCAAAATGTCGGTCGCACAATTTGTTGATTTTCTGAGAGTCAAGTCCGTCAGCCTGATGGTTGCGATTATCAAGAACAATGAAATCATTACCCGCTCCCTGCCATTTCTGGAACTTCATGACATCCATTCTGTTAACGATTGTTAAAGATACCCCGGTACTGATTTAAACAGTGTTAAACTTTAGAAAAGTGGTGAAACTCTTGTCTATTTTCGATCGTTATAAGCCCAAGCGGGCATGCTTTTTGAAAACCGCCATAAAGTTGAAAATAAAAACCGTATCAGAATAATGATTATAACCATGAAAGCGAAGAGAATTGTTGGAATGATGCTGATTGCCATTGCCGGCAGCCTGATAGGCGTGGCCGTATACTCAGGTCTCACGAAACCTAAAACAATCATCGTACAAAAGGATACTGCCACTCCGGTTCAATATGCAGGATATCCGGCTTCGGGCTATGTTGCCCCCGATTTCCGGCTGGCAGCCCAGAAGTCCATCCATGCCGTTGTGCATGTCAAAACCGTGACCAATTACAAGCAATATGCTTATGACAACATCCAGGACTGGTTTTTTGGTAATCCAAGAACCTTTTACAGGGAAGTTCCGGGCTATGGTTCGGGAGTGATCATATCATCCGACGGATACATCGTCACCAATAACCATGTGATCGATAACTCCAACAGCATTGAGGTCACCCTGAATGACGGCCGGGTTGTAAAGGCGGAAATCATCGGCCGGGACCCGGATACCGATGTAGCTGTTATCAAGATCAAAGGGGATGAGTTCCCCTTCCTGCCTTTCGGCAACTCTGCTGACATGCAGGTCGGAGACTGGGTGTTGGCGGTAGGTAACCCCTTTAATCTTCAATCCACCGTTACTGCCGGTATTATCAGCGCTAAAGGCCGTAATCCCGGTTTGATCGGTAGCAACCTGCAGAATCCCTATGCCCAGCAAAATACGGATACACCGCGCTCTTTCATCGAATCGTTGATCCAGACCGACGCGGCTGTCAATCCGGGTAACAGCGGGGGTGCACTGGTCAACCTGCAGGGAGAATTGATAGGAATTAACACTGGAATAGCTTCACAAACAGGAAGTTATATCGGATATTCATTCGCTATTCCTTCTACGATAGCTAAAAAGGTAGTTGATGATATCCTTAAATTCGGCGAGGTTCAACGCGTGGTCCTGGGAATTCAGGGCGGAACTGTCAGTCAGGAGCTGGTTGAAAAGAAAAACCTGAAAGTCAGCCAGGGAGCTTATGTCAGCGATCTGACTGAAGACGGAGGCTCCTATGCTGCCGGCATTAAAGCCGGTGATGTCATTGTCGCCGTCGACGGCAAAAAAATAACCTCTTTTGCCGAGCTTCAGGAGATCATCACTCCTCACAGCCCGGGCGATAAAGTAGACATCACCGTGAACCGCGACGGAAATGAGAAAACTTTCACGGTAACCCTAAAAACCCAATCGGGCAGCACCAAAACCGTCGGATCTGCTGAATTCTGGGCTTACCTGGGGGCCGATCTGGAGAAATTATCGGAGAAAGACCTGAAAAAATACAATATCTCGTATGGAGTGCGGGTAGTCAAACTGCATGATGGAAAACTGAAAAGCACCGGTGTACCGGAAGGATTCATCATTACCGACATCAACAAAACAATTCCGGTTGAGGATGTTCAGGATGTACGCAGCGCCATTGAACGGCATACGGGTAACCGTCCGGTTCTGCTGGAGGGGCTGATGCCCAATGGACGGTACGCCTATTTTGCTTTTGAGAAGTAAAGAGATTGACCTCTTGGGGGGGGCTGTCATATGGGATAATGAAAGCCCCTTTTGTTTTATTCTTATTTCAGGTGCAACCTTTTTGGTTATTAGACGTTAAAGGTCTAACTTTGCGGAAATTTTTTTTCACACGGGACGGCTTGTATGAGGCAGTTAAAAATCACCAAATCCATTACCAACAGGGAGAGTGCGTCACTTGACAAATATCTGCAGGAAATTGGTAAGGAAGAACTTATTACAGTAGAAGAAGAAGTTGAACTGGCCCAGAGGATAAAAAAGGGAGACCAAAGAGCCTTGGAGAAACTGACCAAGGCCAATCTGCGCTTCGTGGTATCCGTGGCCAAACAATACCAAAACCAGGGTCTGAGTTTGCCCGACCTGATCAATGAAGGCAATCTGGGCTTGATCAAAGCTGCCGAGAAATTCGATGAGACACGCGGTTTCAAATTCATTTCCTATGCCGTTTGGTGGATTCGCCAATCCATCCTGCAGGCGCTGGCCGAGCAGTCGCGAATCGTCCGCCTCCCCCTTAACCAGGTTGGATCGCTGAACAAGATCAACAAAGCATATTCCCGGTTCGAGCAGGAACACGAGAGAAAACCAACGGCAGAGGAGTTATCCACTGAGTTGGATCTTCCAGCGGATAAGATTTCCGATACGCTCCGGGTATCCGGCCGTCACATATCAGTGGACGCACCTTTTGTCGAAGGGGAGGCCAATTCATTGTTGGATGTGCTTATCAATGATGATTCGCCGGATGCCGACCATTCACTCATCAACGAATCCCTCAGCCGGGAGATCGACCGCGCCCTGGCCACTCTGACCGAACGGGAAAGGGACATCATCAAGCTCTTCTTCGGGATCGGATGCCAGGAAATGACCCTCGAAGAAATCGGCGAGAAATTCGGATTGACCCGGGAAAGGGTTCGCCAGATCAAAGAAAAAGCAATCCGCAGGCTGCGGCATACCTCGCGAAGCAAATTACTTAAGACCTATTTAGGATAGGGTACGGATATTGGATATTGGATATTGGATATAGGATATTGGATTAATCTAAAATCCCGAATCCAAAATCCCGAATCCAAAATCCAGGATCCAAAATCCAAGATCCAAAATCCAGAATCCCTTCCCGGTTTATCCCTGTTTTAATTTCTTTTCCAATACGTACATCTCATCCCTCAACCGGGCAGCTTCGATAAAATCAAGGTCTGAAGCAGCTTTCTTCATGAGAGTCCTGGTTTGTTCGATCAGGGCTTCAAGGGCTGGCTTGTCCATATACCTGACCACCGGGTCTGCGGCGATATCGGGTTTTTCGCGCTCAAAGTAAGCTTTTTTGGCTTTCTTGCCCGGAGCGATCCCCATCAGGGATCGTTGGGCCTTGACTATCTGCTGCGGTGTTATCCCGTTCTCCTCATTGAATTTTAACTGCTTTTCGCGACGGCGGTTGGTTTCATCGATCGTCCGCTGCATACTGAACGTGATCTTGTCGGCGTACATGATCACCAGGCCGTTAAGATTTCTGGCTGCCCGGCCGGCCGTTTGGGTCAGGCTGACCGCCGATCGGAGAAAGCCCTCCTTGTCCGCATCCAGGATGGCAACCAGAGAAACTTCAGGAAGATCGAGACCTTCACGCAGGAGGTTAACCCCGATCAGTACATCAAACTCGTCACCCCTCAGTCCGTCCATGATCTCCACGCGCTCCAGCGTGATCACATCTGAGTGGATATAGCGGCAATTCACGTTGATCCTGCTCAGGTATTTGGTCAGTTCTTCAGCCATTCTTTTAGTCAGGGTTGTCACCAGAACCTTTTCATTCCGTTTCACGCGGGCACGGATTTCACCGAGAAGATCATCAATCTGATTCCCGGAAGGCCTCACTTCGATCACGGGGTCGGAAAGTCCGGTGGGGCGGACGACCTGCTCAACTACGACGCCTTCGGATTTCTCCAGCTCATAGGGGGCCGGTGTGGCAGACATGAAGAGGGTTTGGCCCGTAAGGCCTTCCCATTCATCAAACTTCAACGGCCGGTTATCCAGTGCGGCAGGCAGCCGAAATCCATATTCCACGAGGTTTTCCTTGCGCGAGCGGTCGCCTCCGTACATGGCTCTGATCTGTGGGATGGTTACATGGCTTTCATCCACGATGGTCAGGAAATCATCTGGGAAATAATCCAGCAGGCAAAAGGATCTGGTCCCCGGAGCACGCCCATCAAAATAACGTGAATAATTTTCGATGCCGGAACAGTGTCCCAACTCACGGATCATTTCTAGGTCAAAGGTCACCCTCTCTTCCAGGCGCTTGGCTTCCACGTTTTTCGCAATATCATGAAAGAAATCGACTTGCTGCACCAGGTCATCCTGGATCTGGTGAATAGCTGTCCGGATCCGCTCTTTGGTGGTAATAAAAATATTGGCAGGATAGATCGTCAGGTAATCGGGTTTATCGATGGAATGCCCGGTAACCGGATTAAAGATCTCCAGGTCCTCGATATCATCGCCCCAGAAAATCACCCGGTAAGAGACATCCCCGTATGCGATGTAAATGTCAACGCTGTCTCCCTTCACCCTGAAATCCCCATTCCGGAATTCAACCTCATTCCGGCTGTAAAGGCTGTCGACCAACATCCTGAGGAACTTGTTGCGGGCCAGTTTCTGACCTTTATGTATGGTGATGGTACTGTTGTGAAAATCATCCGGGTTACCGATACCGTAAATGCAACTGACCGAGGCAACCACTATCACGTCACGCCTTCCTGATAACAAGGCCGAAGTTGCGCTGAGCCTGAGTTTTTCAATTTCATCGTTGATCGAAAGATCCTTTTCAATGTAGGTGTCTGTGACCGGGATATAGGCCTCCGGCTGATAATAGTCGTAATAGGAAACAAAATATTCAACCGCATTGTCAGGAAAGAAGGTCCTGAATTCCCCATATAGCTGTGCCGCCAGGGTTTTATTGTGGCTCAGCACCAGGGTGGGGCGCTGGACCCGCTCAATCACATTGGCTATCGTGAAAGTCTTCCCAGAGCCGGTCACTCCCAGCAAGGTCTGATAGGGGACCCCGTTGTTCAGGCCATCAACGAGTTGCTGAATGGCCTCGGGTTGATCACCAGTCGGCTCGAAATCAGATATCAGCTTGAACGGCATTTACTTTAAAGTATTATTGGTTGACGAGTCACGAATCACGAGTCACGAATCACGAGTCACGAATCACGAGTCACGAGTCACGAGTCACAAACCGGGAGCGCATGATATTTGAAGGCGGTCGTTCATGAGCCAGCTCTGCAGCCATAAAATCCATATAGGGTCTGACATGCCCGAAGAACATCCTGTAACCTTCGCAGAGCCAGTTCAGGCCGGGCTGTCCATCGGATGCCCGGGCTATCCTACCTTTCGGGCAGCCGCCGTGGCAGGCGAACCGTACCTCGCATTCCAGGCACTGGTGCGGCAGGGTGTCGCGTTTATCCTTGCCGAACCTGATCTGGCGGTGCAGGCTCATCAGCTCAGCCAGAGGGGTTTCCCGGATGTTGCCCAGGCAATAATCGGGATAAACAAAATGGTCACAGGAATACAGGTCACCATTGTGTTCCACCACGGAAGCTTCCCCGCAGGTTTCAGCAAACACACAGAGCCCCGGGGGTGCTCCGATCCAGTTCGCCAGGGTCACATCAAAAAGCTGGACAAAAACCCGGCCTACATCGTGCCTGACCCATTCATCGAAGAGGGTAATCATGAACTTGCCAAACTGCCGGGCTTTAACAGACCAGCCGGTCATGTTAGCCTCTCCGGTATAGGCCGGAGGTACGAGGGTGATCCCTTCGATGGCCGGTGTTATCGATCTGCGTTCCACTATGGGAATGAACTGCATGAAAGCGCTGCCCGATTGCTTCAGGAAACGGTAAACATCCAACGGGTATAGAACATTCGTGTCATTGATGACGGTCAGGGTGTTGAAATCAACCCGGAACCTTTTCAGCAACTGTATCCCCTTTACTGCTTCCCTGAAAGTCAGTTGCCCGGTTTTGGTTTTCCGGTATTTATTGTGAAACTGAGCCGGGCCGTCGATGGAAAGTCCAACCAGGAAATTGTTTTTTTTAAAAAAGCGGCACCACTCTTCAGTGAGCCTGGTACCGTTTGTCTGAAAAGCATTGTCGATCCGCTTGCTGCCCCGATACTTCGATTGCAAAGCGACCGCCTGCTCAAAAAAACCGAGGCCCAGAAGAGTGGGCTCGCCACCCTGCCAGGTAAAGGTTACCTGGGGTACTTCCTGGGAATCAATGTATTGCCTGGTAAAGGATTCCAGCACTTCATCCGTCATTCTGAAATTTCTTTCATCCCGGTAGAGATTTTCCTTCTCAAGATAATAACAGTAGGAACAGTTCAGGTTACATACCGGTCCAATGGGTTTGGCCATCACCATAAAGGATTGTGGACGCGCAACCTTGATGGCATCGCTGAAGGTCAAAGTGGTATTCTTATCGAACCTTGGCATTCAACGAAGGTAATTATTTGAATCCTGCTTTTGGACCCGGTTGCACAAAGGCTTTTTTTTCTTATATTAGAATAATGATCATGCTTAAGACAAGTGAATTGAAATTTGATGATATTTGTATTACTAATCCTATTTCCTTACCATCATGAACATTTTTGTCGCCAAGTTAAGCCCCGAAACAAAGGGGGAAGACCTGAAAAGCCTGTTTGAAACTTATGGCCAGGTTGAATCAGCCAAAGTGATTTACGATCGCGAAACCAACCATTCCAAAGGGTATGGCTTTGTGGAAATGCCGGATGACCGGGAAGCCCAGGAAGCAATTGACGGTCTGAACGATAAGGAATTCAAAGGGAGCCAGATTGTGGTCAAGATAGCTCGTCCCCGTACCGAGGGGCCTGGCGGTCAAGGCCCCAGAAAACCCGGTCCCGGAATTAACCGGTAAGAAGATAATAGAAGGCGGTTAACCGCCTTTTTTTCTACTTTCCGGGGCGGGATTTATTGATCACTTGCAGCATAAATGAATGATCCCTATTTATAAAAAATGAAAAACAAATACTTGTCTCTTTTTGCAATTGTGATGGCTTGGGTGTTGGTCACCAGCTGCACGGTCGTGCCGATAACCGGAAGAAAACAGATGAACCTTCTTCCCGAAGCTACCATGCTCGAAATGGGGCTTACCAGTTACAAGGCTTTCCTGGATACCATCGACCTGTCGAAGAACCTACCCTCAACGGCTTCCGTTGAAAAAGTGGGCAGGAATATTTCCACTGTTGTCAACAACTTCCTGAAAGCCAACGGTCAGGAATCGCGCCTTCCTTACTTCCAATGGGAATTCAGGCTGGTGGCGGATAAAACACCCAATGCCTGGTGCTTGCCCGGCGGTAAAGTGGTTTTTTATGAAGGCATATTGCCTATTACCAAGAATGAAAGCGGGATTGCCGTTGTGATGGGACATGAGATCGCCCATGCGGTGGCCAGGCACGGGAACGAACGCATGAGCCAAAGCCTGCTTACCGAACTGGGCGGGATGGCGCTATCCGTGGCCATACAAACTCAACCGGCTCAAACCCAGCAGATCTTCCAGGTAGCTTACGGCTTGGGATCCCAGATTGGGGTATTGTTGCCCTATTCCCGTTTGCATGAGAAGGAAGCCGACCGGTTAGGTCTGATTTTAATGGCCATGGCCAAGTATGATCCCAACGAGGCCATATCTTTCTGGGAGCGGATGAAAGAAATCAACAGCGGAAACCAGGTACCCGAATGGTTAAGTACACACCCTCTGGATGAGAGCCGGATCGCTGAAATGAAAAAGAACCTCCCGGAAGCCATGAAGTACTACCAGGATGCCACTGTATTAAAATAAGGTTTTGCGGATTCCACGCATCAAACGGTTTAAGTGATAGGCGGCAGTCACGGCACCATGCCTGCCCGGATAAAATCTCCGGATATATTCCGTTGACGGAAACAGGTAATCCATCAACCACAGCATTTTCAACCGCATGCCTTTCAGCCTGCCTAATTCGGTAACAAGCAATGTCATGGGTTGTTTAACGGTGAGATGGTAAATCCCCGTGATATTAGGGGGCAATCCATGCGAATACAGGCTGTCAAAACAAATGCGGGCCTTCATCATGCTGCCTCCAAGGCCGAAGTCATCGGCCAGGTGGCGGGCTTCACTCCATTTCTCCTCCTCATGTCCGAGTATCTGAGCCAGATCCCGAAGAAGCCGGTACTGAAATTGTCCTTCAAGCGCATGCTTTTCGAGGTGGGCTGCCAGAAACACGGCATGGTAATACGGATCGGGAAGAAGACCCGAACCGGCTACCCGGTGCGCGGAGAAGAGGAAAGAATCGGTGAACCGGGCCGATCCGCCCGGGAGCAGGTCGTAATGCAGTTCCAGGACCAGGTGGCCTTTTCTGAAGGGGGGCAGATGATGCTGCAGCAGCATGGCCGGTTCGAGGCCACGGCAAGACCGGTACGGGTCCTGCCGGTAACCCAATTGTTCTGCAAGATTCACGCACCGGCTAACCTGATCACGCCTGACCAGTACATCCATGTCGTTGAAAGGGCGACCGACTGGCCGGATATCCGTTCCCAGGCAGAGAGCTGTACCCTTGAGGGGCACAAACACGATGCCCTCCCCTGAAAAGGTAGTGGACAGGATGTGGTAAGCCTCCAGGATTCTTGCAGTTTTAACCAGGTGGAGGACGTAACGTTGCTCAGCCCAGGTTGCCACGTGAAGCGGCACCCTGTCTGAAAGACCCAGTTCACGGAGCTGATTGTGGGTGAATATCTCCAACCCTTCGGCGTGACTGATGGAGTAGAGTATTTCCCAGAATCTGTCACCAGGATTTCCCTTTCGGATCAGCACCGCAATTCCGCCAGGTTCGCCTGTCGCGTCCAATTCCTGCTGTAAGAGCCGGATAAGAAATTGTTTGGGAGAGATGTGATTGCTGGTTCTGACCATCCCGATTGCCTGTCCTGTACGCAGAGGCGGATCGTTGTGCGGGCAGGCGTCTCCGCGGGTAAGCATCTTTCCCCCAGGCCCGCGATCGGGTGGCTGAACCAGGCGGTGTGCGAAAAAACCGTCAGGATGGTTGATCAATAGAATATCTCCGGTTTGGGGTGTTGCCTCGACAGGCTCGATCAGCACTTCAGTGCCCGGGTTTATGGATGGCATCATGGACCGTCCGGTAGTCCGGAATTTTAGGCTTAACCCCTTTCTGAGCAGGACACAGGGCAATTGGTTTCCAAGCAAAGCCTGTTCCCGGATCGGGTGGCCGGGAGAGATAGCGGCCGACTTCCGGATCCGGGGGAAAACCAAGCCGGTAGCAGGGTACCGATTGGGCGATCGAGATGATATTGCTGATTTGCCTCTCAACCAGTTCCGGATGAAAAGGGTGCTGAACAGAATGACAGGCCAGTTTTTCGAAGGCCACTTGCGGTGGCAGCGGAATCTCATAGATGGAGTCTGACTGTTCGATGAAATAAATTGTTTCCAGGGGCATGAACACGGGAAGGTTTCCCGGAAAGAGTGGCATCCGGTAAGCAGTAAACTGTTCCCCGGTTTTTCGGATCACGATCCGGTCTTCGTGCAGAATGCGTGCCCCCGCAACCTGGCAGTACCGGGCGATAGTGCTTTTGCCTGCACCGGACTCACCTGCAAAGATTGAACAGTTTCCATGGAACCCGGCACCGCTGGCATGAACAATAATGCCGGTGTTGAATATCAGGAGATAAAAGATCAGGAGGGCGTCGACCGGGTATTGCAGGGGATCCTGGTTCCTGCTTGAATGCGGCAGGCAGAGTTGGCCGGTTCCTTCAGACGGATCCAGTTGCATCTCCCAAACCACGTGATGGGGTGGTTCGGGATGAATTCCCTGCAGCAGGATCCGCCTGTCGGAATAATCCACCTTCGAGCACCAATCACTTTGGCCTTCAGCCAGCCTGGGCAGGTCGATAGCAGCCGGAATGGCATGGAGCAAAGGATCCCCGAAAAGAAACCGGTCGGAATAGATGACAAGAAGCTTGAAATCCTCAGGGCCTTTTGAGAGCAGGCTGGCGTGGCTCAGTGACAGACGGATGGTATCTTGCCCGTGGGGGCAGAGTATCTTAATCCGGAAACCGGCCAGATTGAGTATCATTTTCCAGATAATCTTTGATTTCGGACAGGAATTGAACAACCTCGTGCCTTATTTCGATTGCCGGAGTTTCATATTCGCGGATGAATTCATTTATGATTTGCTCCGGTGTCTCTCCTATCTCAAGGGAATGCCAGATCCTGGCGGCTGTTGCGTTCAATCCAAGGATAGAGGTCATGTCAGCCAGTTTTTCCCTGACAGGGATGACATAAACCTGGTCGCCGAAAGGATGCAGGACGACCGGTTGCTTGATCCTGTAAACCTGGTTCAGATCCATTATGCGGGATTTATTGTTCAGGTATATAGATGCATTTAGCGGTTCAAAATGGAGAAAAGCCATCTGTTTTTTTATTTGCATCTTCTGATCGGGTATCTTTGGCGGAGGGTCGAAATGATTGTAACAGTCAAGAAGTTGAAGAGGTCAGTGCTATCCAGCACTGTAATTTCGATAGCCATAGTGGCTATCACTGGATGCCAGGACAGGCCCTTTACCGCAGGCAAGGGACTGCTCAACAAGATTACCGAAGACGATTCATCTTTGATCTGCCCGAAATACGCCAAGGGTTTCCGGTGGGAAGAAAAGGATCAATCCTATAGCTTGATTTTGACAGATCCCTGGAAACCTGGCCGGGTGTTTGCCCGTTACCGCCTTATTGCAGGTGATGTGGATAAGGGCAAGCGGGAAGGGACCCAGGATATCGGCATTCCTGTCTCATCGGTCGCGGCCTCGTCAACCACACATGCTGCTTTCCTGAGCGCCATTGGGGCCGGAGACCGGCTGACAGGATGCAACAATCCGGAGAAATTATACGATTCTGTCCTTTACAACCGGTTCGTTCGAGGGGATCTGGTCCGCATGGGAAGGGACCTGGAATATAATCTGGAGTACCTCGTGGCTAAAAAGCCCGATGTTGTTCTGCAATCAGGCCTGGAAGGGCAATTTAATCCTGATTCACGGCTGACGGACATCGGCATACCGGTCCTGTACATACTGGAGTGGATGGAACCCACACCCCTGGGAAGGGCGGAATGGATCAGGGTGTTTGGAATGCTGGCAGGGAAAAGGTCGGAGGCTGATTCACTGTTCAACGCCATTGAAGGGGACTACCTGGCTCTTGCTGACCTGGGCCATTCCACGGTGTCGAAACCAAAAGTGCTGGCAGGAACTGATTTTAAGGGGACCTGGTACATGCCGGGTGGCCGAAATTATCAGGCACGTTTCTTTGAGGATGCGGGGATGGATTATATTTACCGTCAAACGGACCAGGCCGCCAGCCTGGCCCTCAGCTTTGAAACCGTCGTGAATGACTTGAGAGATGCGCCTGTCTGGGTGGGAACGACGACCGATTCGGTGTCCCGGCTGATATCCATGGATGGCAGGTATTCCGTTTTCTGGGCCCTTCGAAGCGGCCGTGTATATTCCATTACGAACAGGGTGAATCACAGCGGGGGAAATGATTACTGGGAGAGCGGCGTAGTACGGCCTGATAAGATCCTGGCCGATCTGCTTTACATTGCCCATCCCGAGCTGCTGCCGGGCCATATCTGGAATTATTATAAACCCATGATTGCTGACTGAAAGATGGACAAACGCTCCGGAACGGTCATGTTGATGCTGGTGGGGGCCACCTTGTTGGCTTTTGCGGGAGACTTGCTGTTTGGCAGCGTGAAGGTTCCGCTGGGTGATTTTTTCCGGCTGATTCAGGGGGACGAAAATTCAAACCTGACTTATATTTTATGGCAGATCCGGCTGCCAAAAGCTTTAACGGCAATTTTGGCAGGATCCGGCCTGGCCGTATGCGGGCTGCTCATGCAAACGCTTTTCAGGAATCCGTTGGCAGGTCCCTATGTCTTGGGCATCAGCTCCGGAGCCAGCCTTGGAGTGGCTTTGCTGGTCATGGCTTCATCCTGGTTCGGCGGGCAGGCATTGGTGCATTCATTACCATACGGACATTGGGGATTGGTCATTGCCGCGATGGGAGGAGCCTTGTTGGTCATGCTCCTGGTGATCATGGTATCGGCACGGCTGACCGATGCGGTATCGATCCTGATCATTGGAATAATGTTCGGTAGCGCCACCGGGGCGGTCGTAAATGTTCTTCAATATTTCAGCGATCCTGACAGTGTCCACAATTTCGTAGTCTGGACCTTTGGAAGCATCAGCGGAGTCACCTGGTCACATCTGGCTTTGCTTGCTCCGCTCATCACGACAGGGCTTCTGGTTTCATTTATCCTGCAGAAACCGCTGAATGCCATTCTCTTGGGCGAGAATCAGGCACGAACGCTCGGAATAAGGATCCGAAGTGTCCGGCTGGCCATAATAACCATTACCAGCCTGATTACCGGGGCTCTGACCGCCTTCACCGGTCCGATTGCCTTTATCGGGGTGGCTGTTCCCCATCTGGCAAGGGCCATTTTCCAAACTTCTGACCACCGGGTCATCCTGCCGGGATCCATCCTGGCCGGTAGCGGACTCATGCTTTTGTGTGATATCCTGGCGCAGGTACCGGCCTCCAACCAGATCCTGCCCGTGAATACCGTTACGAGCCTGATCGGTGCACCTATCCTCATTTGGGTTGTTATACGCAGCCGAAGAAACCGTAATTCCATCCAGACATGAATGATCCAGCTGAAATTCAGGAGACTCTCAGGGCAGTTGGATTGTCAGTAGGTTACCGGCATGTCGGCCGCAAACATACTTTCCTGGCAAAGAATCTCAATCTGGTCCTTAACAGGGGGCAGGTTACCGGTTTGCTGGGTCCCAATGGTTCGGGCAAGTCAACCCTGTTACGGACGCTGGGAGGCCTGCAGCCGGCCCTCCAGGGATCTGTCACTGTGCTTGGCGTTCCTGTATCAGGCCGTAACATCAGGCAGACAGCAAGGCTGATCAGTTTGGTTCTGACGGAAAAGATTGATGTCAAAAACCTGACGGTTTTTTCTTTGGTATCCATGGGGCGCTATCCGCACAATAGCTGGACCGGCAGGCTCGACAAGAAAGATCGCCTGATCGTCGGGAAATCCCTTGACCAGGTTCATTTGTCCGGATTTGCTTCAGCGTTTGCCAATGAACTGAGCGATGGTGAGCAGCAGCGCGTCCTGATCGCCAGGGCACTGGCACAGGATACTCCGCTCATCATACTCGATGAACCTACCGCACATCTTGATCTTCCCGGCCGCATCTCAATCATGCATCTGCTTAAAACGCTTGCGGATGAAACATGCAGAAGCATCCTGTTTTCCTCACACGACCTGGAACTGACCCTGGA